>LNFM01001014.1_pt1 | contig 66074 bp, 50 predicted proteins | sample 596031 | NCBI WGS metagenome assembly LNFM01 (sample SAMN04254537, study PRJNA301005) | activated carbon metagenome | isolation source: dual media filters at the Ann Arbor, Michigan drinking water treatment plant | place: USA: Ann Arbor
CGATCATCCGCGACGGCGCGTTGCAGGACTGTCCGGAATTGTTGAACATGTGCATCACGCCGCCGGTGACGGCCTTGGTGAGGTCGGCGCCTTCAAGGATGATGTTCGGCGACTTGCCGCCCAGTTCCTGGCTGACGCGCTTCACCGTGGGGGCCGCGCGCCTGGCGACATCGACACCGGCGCGGGTCGAGCCGGTGAACGAGATCATGTCGATGTCGGGGTGCTCGCTCATGGCGGCGCCGACTTCGGGGCCAAGGCCGTTGATCAGGTTGAAGACGCCCTTCGGCACGCCCGCTTCATGAAGGATCTCCGCGAAGATCAGCGCCGAGGTCGGGGTGAATTCCGAAGGCTTGAGGATCATGGTGCAGCCGGCGGCGAGCGCGGGCGCCACCTTGCAGGCGATCTGGTTCAAGGGCCAGTTCCACGGCGTGATCATGCCGATGACACCGACGGGCTCGCGCACCACGACCGCCGAACCGATGGTCTCCTCGAAATGATAGTTCTTCAGCACGTCCAGCGTGGCGGCGATGTGCCCGAGGCCGGCGCCGGCCTGCAGGCGTTCGGCCATCGGCAACGGCGCGCCCATTTCGTCGGACACGGCGGCGCCGATGTCCTTCATGCGGCCCTTGTAGATCTCGATGATCTTCTCCAGCAGCGCAATGCGCTCCTCGCGGCTGGTCTGCGAGAAGGTCACGAAGGCGCGCTTGGCGGCCGCCACGGCCTTGTCGACATCGGCCTTGGAGCCGAGCGCAACCTCATACATCGCATCTTCGGTCGCCGGATTGACGACGGGGGTGGACTTCTTGACGACCGGATCGACCCAGGCGCCATCGATGTAGAACTGCATGCGGTTGACCATCGTAACCTCTTTACTCTAGGGCGGGGTTTGGGAACGGAAGCGTTCGGCCGGCATCCTTGCACGAAAGCCCGGACAATTGAACCCGCGATATATCAATGCGGCGATGCGGGAGGGTCGCGGGTATGTGGGGTGGCGGGACGCGCCTCACTCGCGTGCACGTGCGCAGAGACCCCCACCCCGGCCCTCCCCCGCAAGCGGGAGAGGGAGGCCTTGCCGCGAACGAGATGCGCTCCCTCTCCCGCACTTGCGGGGGAGGGTTGGGGTGGGGGTGGCGCGGCATCGGAAGTCTTGCATCAGAGGGCCGCTCACACCGCCATCTTCCTGTGCCGCACCGGGGCGCCGACGGTCAGGGTTTCCGCCGCGTCGATGATGGCGTTGGCGTCGATGCCGTGGTGGCGATAGAGGTCGGCGATGGTGCCGGTCTGGCCAAACTGCTCGACGCCGAGCGCCTCGACCCGGTGGCCGTGCACGCTGCCGAGCCAGCCGAGCGCGGCCGGATGGCCGTCGATCACGGTGACGAGGCCGCAGTCGCGGGTGAGCGGCGCCAGCAGCTTCTCGACATGGCTGAGATGCGGCAGTCCGCGGCGGTCGCGGCGCAAGGTCCGCGCGGCGGTCCACCCCGCATGCAGCCGGTCGGCCGAGGTCACCGCCAAGAGGCCGACGTCGCGGCGGCTTTCGCCGACCAGGCCGACCGCCTCGATCGCCTCGGGGGCCACCGCGCCGGCGTAGGCGATCACAAGGTCGCAGTTCGGCCCGGGCGTACGCATCCAGTAGGCGCCCTCGGCAATGCTCCGCTGCAGATCCGGCGTCATGATCCGCTGCGGCTGGTCGAGCGGTCGGGTCGAAAGCCGCAAATAGACCGAGCCGCCCTCGCCGTCCTCGCGCTGCATGTGGCGGAACCCCCACCCCATCAGCACTGCGAGTTCATCGACAAAGGCCGGCTCGAAGGAGGCCAGCCCGTCCTGCGCCATGCCGATCAGCGGCGTGGCGATCGACTGATGCGCGCCGCCCTCCGGCGCCAGCGTGATGCCGGATGGCGTCGCCACCACCATGAAGCGCGCATCCTGGTAGCAGGCATAGTTCAGCGCGTCGAGGCCGCGCTGGATGAAGGGATCATAAAGAGTTCCGACCGGCAGCAGCCGTTCGCCATTGATGGCATGCGACAACCCCAACGCCGACAGCACGATGAAAAGGTTCATCTCGGCGATGCCGAGTTCGAGGTGTTGTCCGCGCGGCGAATAATCCCAGTTGAAGGTCGAGGGGATTTTCTCCTGCCGGAACAGATCGTGGTTCTCGGCCTTGGCGAACAACCCGCGGCGGTTGACCCAGGCGCCAAGATTGGTCGACACGGTGACGTCGGGCGAGGCAGTCACGATCCGCGCCGCCAGTTCGCTGTCGCCGCGCGCCAGTTCGTTCAGCACCAGCCCGAAGCCCTGCTGCGTCGACATCTGCGCCGCCGGCTTGAAGGCGAGTTGCTGCGGAACCTCGATCACGGGCGCGGCGAGACGGCGGCGGCCGTGCTGATTGAACGGCGCGCCCGCCAGGAACGCTTCGAGTTGCGCCTCTGGCTGCGACAATCCCTCGAACCTGTCCCACTCATGTCCGGGACGGATGTTCTGCGCGGCGCGCCACTTCTCCATCTGCGCGACCGTCATCAGTCCCGCATGGTTGTCCTTGTGGCCCTGCATCGGCAGGCCGACGCCCTTGATGGTGTAGGCGATGAAGCAGACCGGGCGATCATGGTCGATCGCCTCGAAAGCGTCGCACATGCTGGCCATGTCGTGGCCGCCGAGATTCGACATCAGCGCCAGCAATTCGTCGTCGCTGCGACGCTCGATCAGTTGCGACACCTGGCCCTGGTCGCCGATGTCGTCCTGCAGATGCCTGCGGAAGGCCGCCCCGCCCTGAAAGCAAAGCGCCGCGTACATCTGGTTCGGACAATTGTCGATCCAGCGCTTCAGCGCCGCGCCGCCGGGCTCGGCAAAGGCGGCCTGCATCAAGGTGCCGTATTTGACGATCACCACGTCCCAGCCGAAATTGCGGAACATGGATTCGAATTTTTCCCACAATCCCTCGCGCACCACGGCGTCAAGGCTCTGGCGGTTGTAGTCGACGATCCACCAGGTGTTGCGCAGGCCGTGCTTCCAGCCTTCCAGCAGCGCCTCGAAGATGTTGCCCTCGTCCATCTCGGCGTCGCCGACCAGCGCGATCATTCGCCCCTCGGGGCGGTCCTTCATCCAGCCATGCGCGGTGACGTAGTCCTGCACCAGCGAGGAGAACAGCGTCTGGGCGACGCCAAGGCCGACCGAGCCGGTGGAGAAATCGACGTCGTCGGTGTCCTTGGTGCGCGAGGGATAGGACTGCGCGCCCTTGTAGCCGCGGAAATTCTCGAGCTTTTCGCGGCTCTGGCGGCCGAACAGGTACTGGATGGCGTGGAACACCGGGCTTGCATGCGGCTTCACCGCGACGCGGTCCTGCGGCCGCAGCACCGAGAAGTAGAGCGCCGACATGATGTTGGCGAGCGAGGCCGACGAGGCCTGATGGCCGCCGACCTTCAACCCGTCGGTATTGGGCCTGATATGGTTGGCGTGATGAATGGTCCAGGACGACAGCCAGAGGACCTTGGCCGCGAGCGCGGATAGCAATTCCAGGCGTGCCGGCTCGATGGGCATGGCATTGCTCCGACGAGGTTCGAGTATCCCTCGATTCTAGCGGCCGCGCGGGCGGCAAAAATATCAATTTTGCGCGACGTACATCCGAATGTTGGGATAGCTTACCACGATTGACCCCCAAACGCACGAGTTCATGCCAATGCACGCCCTCGACGCCATCGACCGCAAGATCCTCGGCCTGCTGCAGTCCGACAGCCGGATGACCATGCAGGAACTCGCCGACAAGGTCGGCTTGTCGGCCTCGCCTTGCCATCGCCGCGTCAAGCTGCTGGAGCAACGCGGCGTCATCACACGCTACATCGCGACCATCGACCAGAAATCGCTCGGGCTGCATGTCAGCGTCTTCATCTCGATCAAGCTGGCGCGGCAGAAGGAGGAGGACCTCAACCGCTTTGCGAAAGCGATCTCGAAATGGGACGAGGTGCTGGAGTGCTATCTGATGACCGGCAACCGCGACTACCTGCTGCGCGTCGTCGCCGCCGATCTCTCCTCCTACGAAGCGTTCCTGAAGAACAAGCTGACCCGGCTCGACGGCATCGCCTCGATCGAGTCGAGCTTCGCGCTGAGCCAGGTGAAATACTCGATCGCGCTGCCGGTGTGAGGCGTTGTCGTCAAAGCTGCCGGCGCGCGATCGCCGATGTGGAGCACCAACAGGCGTTCTGATAAAAAGTCGTTACCGCCACGGCTCGACGATGATCTTGGTGTGCGCCTCGGGATTGGCGAGGTCGGCAAACGCCCTGGCGACGCCGTCGATGCCGACGCTGGCGGTCACCATCGACGCCGCATCGACCTCGCCTTCCGCGATCAGGCGCAGCGAATAGGCGAATTCGTCGGGCGTATAGCCCAGCACGTACTGGACGTTGAGCTCCTTCATGATGCCGAGCATCGGTTCGGAGCGGTCGGTCTCCATGCAGACGCCGACCACGACGATGCGCGCGTCGCGTGGCGCGCCTTCGAACACCTGCTGGATCACGCCGGGGACACCGACGCATTCGAAAATCAGCGCGGGCTTCAGCGCCGGCAACAGCGCCTGCAGCGGCGGTCGCGCGGCTTTTTGCTCCAGCGACATCTGGGCGTGCTCGGCCCAGGTGACATACGGCTGCGTGCGCGCCGGATCGACGACGATGTCGGCGCCGAGCCTTTCCGCCAGCGCCCGGCGCGTCGGCGAATAATCGGCAGCAATAATCGGATGCATCCCCTTGATCCTGAGCGCGGCGATCACCGCCAGCCCCACCGGCCCGCAGCCGATCACCAGCGGCACCTCGCCACCGCTGATATTGGCTTTCGCCACGGCGTGAACGCCGACGGCCAGCGGCTCCGTCAATGCGGCGTGTTCGGCGGCAAGGCCGTTAGGGACTTCCAGCAGCAGCGCCTCGCTCAGCAGCATGCGTTCGGCATAGCCGCCGACATTGTCGTTGGAATAGCCGATCCCCTGCGGGCCTTCCGCCGTGAGCAAGGCCGGCAGCGAACATACCCTGGCGCCGGGCCTGATCTTGCGCGTCGTGCCCGGCCCATAGTCGAGCACCTCGCAGCAAAATTCGTGGCCGAACACGACGTCGCGCGACAGGTCCATCGGCTTGCGGCCGGGAAAATGTTTCGCCAGTTCGACCATGCGGTGGGCGTGCTTGCGCGCGTGCAGGTCGGAGCCGCAGATGCCGCAGGCGAGCGACTTGACCAGCACCATGCCGGGGCCCGGTCGGGGTTCGGGCATCTCGTCGACGACGATCTCGCCGTTCCGGAAAATGGCAGCGCGCATCGGCGTGTTCTCCCCGCAGTCTTGTTCTCTCTTACCACAGCAAAGCAGCGGGGGAAGCGCGATGGCCTCATTGGCGCAGGGAATTCAGCTCAGGCGTTGGGCGACCGTTCGCCCGCCCCGGCGAGAAGTTGCGACCGCCGCACCCGTTCGCGGTGGGCGGTGTAGAGCCCGCTGGCGACGATGAAGGCCGCGCCGGTCACGGTCCAGGCGTCCGGAACTTCGCCGAAGATGAGGTAGCCGAGGAAGCCGACCCACAAGAGCTGCGTATAGGAGAACGGCGCCAGCACGGAAGCATCGGCATAGCGGAACGCCAGCACCACGATCCACTGCCCCGCGGTCGAGGCGACCCCGATGAAGACGCCGAACGCGATGTCGTGCCAGCTCGGCATCACCCAGACGAACGGCACAAGGGCGGACAGGATCGCGAGGCCTACGATCGAGGAGTAGGTCATGGTGGTGATGGCGCGCTCGGTGCCGCTCATCATCCGCGTCATGATCAGCGTGCTGGCCCAGGCCAGCGCCGAAATCAACGGGAAGAACGCGGCAGGTTGAAAAGTGCCCGAACCGGGACGCAGGATGATGACGACGCCGATCAGGCCGACCGCGGTCGCCATCCAGCGGCGCAGGCCGACCTTCTCGCCAAGGAAGAAAATCGACAACGCGGTCACGAACAGCGGCGCGACGAAGCCGGTGGCGGAGGCTTCGGCGATCGGCAGGAACCGTAAGGCCGAGATAAAGAGCAGCGATGAGCCCACCAGCGCCGCGCCGCGCAGCAGGTGCAGGCCGGGCCGGCTGGTCTGCAGCGCAAACAGCGGGGAACCCGGCAGCATCGCCGGGGTCATGATCAGCGCGAACACCAGGAAACGGATCCAGGCGATTTCGATCGAGGGTAACGTCGCCGACAGATACTTCGCGGTTACGTCGGAGGCGCCGAGAAAGATCGTCGAGGCCAGCACCAGCACGATGCCCTTGAAGGGGCGATCGGCGCGCGCGGGGGCCTTGCGGCCGGCGGGTTTCTTCCTTGGCAAAGGCAATTCAGCGCTATCCAGCCTGGCGGCTGTGGCGGGGGGCGGTGTCAAAGGCGATCTCGGAAGCCAGTAATGATCGAATCGGGCGAGGCCTGAAAAAACACCAATATGCCCACTGCGACTAGGTCCGAAAACAGGATGCGGATATGCGCTGAGGATGCGCTTGCAACCCTTTGTTAAGACCGTGTTCTGGGGGCGATTGACCTACAGCATCGGCAGACTGCGCGGCTTTGGCCCGAGCGGAAAAGCCTTGTCGAGAGCGGCGATTTCACCGTCGCTCAACTTCAAATTCCCCGCGCCGGCATTGTCGACGGCGTGTTCCGCGCTCGCTGCTTTCGGAATCGCAAATACCCCCGGCGCGCGCGTCAGAAACGCCAGCGCGACCTGGCGCGCGGTCGCCTGGTGCGCCTCGGCGATCGCCTGCAGCGCCTCTCCCGCCTTGCTGCGCGGAGAGGGAAAATCATCGTGGCCAAACGGCGAATAGGCGACGACGGATACGCCGTGCCGCACGCACCACGGGATCACCGCATGCTCGATCGCGCGCTCCTGCAGATGATAGAGTACCTGGTTGCAGGCGATCTTTCCCCTGCCGGCGACCGCCAGCAGCTGATCCAGGTCATCAACATCGAAGTTGCTGACGCCCCAGGAACGGATTTTCCCCGCGTGGACCAGTACGTCAAACGCCGCCACCGTCTCCTCGAAAGGATACGAGCCGCGCCAGTGCAAGAGATAGCAATCGAGATGATCGGTCTTGAGCCGCTTCAGCGAACGCTCGCAGGCCGTGATGGTGCCGCGTCGCGAGGCGTTGCTCGGCAACACCTTCGAGACCAGGAAGAGTTTTTCACGCTGCAGGTCGGCGATCGCGTCCGCGATCACAAGCTCGGCGTCGCCATACATCTCGGCGGTGTCGATGTGGGTCATGCCCGCTTCGATGCCACGGCGCAGCGCCGCCACCGCTGCCTTGCGGTCGCCGCGGTCGAGATACCAGGTACCCTGCCCGATCACGGAGACATCGGGGCCGTTGTTGCCGAATGGCCGGGTGCGCAAGATGGCCTCGTTGGTGAAAGGTTGCGTGTGCAGACCTTAAACCAAACCAGCGATGATGTCGCTACGTCGTGGACCGGCCAAGTGTCGCGCAAATGCCCGCCCGATGACAGGCTCCGCGAAGCAATCCATCGCTACACGCGCGGAAGAATGGATTGCTTCGTCGCTTTCGCTCCTCGCAATGACGGTTAGCTAAAAGGTCGCCGCGGCCAGCTTCCGATGCTCCGCATCGTTGGTGCCGTTCCGCACGACGAGCCGCTTCAACTCGGGAATGCAGGAGCCACAATTGGTACCGGCCCTCAGCCCCGCGCCGATCTCAGCGGCGGTGCGCGCGCCGGCGGCGATGGCGTCGCAAATAGTGTCACGGCCGACGCCGAAGCAGGCGCAGACGATCGGGCCGGCACTGCCGAGGCCATCGATCGATTTGCCCGACAGCAGCATGCGGCGCTGGTCGGCGCTGAGCGTGTCGGCGGCAAACAGTCCCTTCACCACATTCCAGTCGCCGGCATCCTGCGCGGGGCCGATGAAGAGGCAGGTTTCGATGCGGTCGCCGGCGAAGGACGCCGCGCGATAGACGCCGCCGCCGACATCCCGGTATTCGGCTAGATCATCCGAGGCGATTGACCTGAGCCAGGATTGCCAGCCCGCCAGGTCGGCATTGTCGGCGAACAGGTAGCCGTGACCGCCGTTGACGGCGACGCGCGCCGCCCACGCGTGATCCGGCAGGTCGAGCGGCTGGCGCGAGAGCGCAAAGCCACGGAACACGTATTCGTAAGGCGCGATCGATACCGGCGTCGCCTTGTTCTCCGGCTGGCCCGAGAACGGGTCGGCAAATGGCGCTACCAGCGCGCCGATACGCGCGTCGCTGGCATTGGCCGCGCTCCAGTGGATCGGCGCGAACAACATGCCGCGCTGCTGGCGATCGCTGACGACGACCCGAAGCGTGCATTGTCCGTAATCCGTCGTAACCCGCGCGAAGTCGCCGTCGAAGACGCCGTATCTTGCCGCGTCGACGGGATGAACCTCGACGAACGGCTCCGGCAGGTGCTGGCCGAGCCGCGGGCTTATCCCCGACCGGGTCATGGTGTGCCACTGGTCGCGGATGCGGCCGGTGTTGAGCCGCAGCGGCCGCGCCGGCGTGGTCGCGGTCCGCAATGCCGGAACTTCCGGCGCGACGAAGCGCGCCCTGAAGTCGTTGGCGAAGAAGCCGCCATCGGCAAAGAAGCGCGCCTGCGGCTCGACGCCCTGCCGGATCGGCCATTGCACCGGCGCCAGCGCATCGAAGGCTTCATCCGAGAGCGACCGCAGCGCGCCGATGTCAAAATCCCGCCCGCCCTCGTTCTCGAACGCCGAAAGCGCGGCATGCTCGCGAAAGATATCCGCAGACGAAGTGAAGCCAAAACCCGCGCCGTGGCCGAGCCGCTTCGCCACCTCGCAGATGATCCACCAGTCCGGCCGCGCCTCGCCCGGCGGCTCCAGGAAGGCGCGCTGCCGCGAGATCCGCCGCTCCGAATTGGTGACGGTGCCGGATTTTTCGCCCCAGGCCTGCGCCGGCAGCAGCACATGCGCGCCGGCGTCGACCGTATCGTTGGATGCCACGTTCTCGGAAACCACGAACAGCTCGAGCTTTTTCAGCGCCTCGCGCACGCCATCGGCATCGGGCAGCGATACCGCCGGATTGGTGCCCATCACCCACAGCGCCTTGATCTCGCCGCGCGCCACGGCCTCGAACATCTGCACAGCCTTCAGCCCCTCATGGGTGGCGATCCGCGGCGCTTTCCAGAACCGCCGCACCCGATCGATGTCCGGCGGCGTGAAGCCCATATGGGCGGCGAGCTGGTTGGCGAGCCCGCCGACCTCGCGCCCGCCCATCGCATTGGGCTGCCCGGTCAGCGAGAACGGCGAGGCGCCAGGCTTGCCGATCCGTCCCGTCGCGAGGTGGCAATTGAGGATGGCATTGACCTTGTCGGTGCCCTGCGCCGACTGGTTGACGCCTTGCGAGTACAGCGTGACCGCGCGGGGCGTGCCGGCGAACATCCGGAAGAAGCACGCGACATCCGGCTCGGACAGGCCGGTCGCCAGCGCGGTCGCAGTGATGCTGCCGGCGATGCCGCGCGCGCGGGCGAGCGCCTCGTCGAAGCCCGAGGTATGGCGGGCGATGTAACCGCGATCGAGTGCGCCGCTGTCGGCAAGGTGGACCAGCAGACCGCTGAACAACGCCGTATCGGTGCCCGGCTTCAGCCCCAGGAACAGGTCATCGTCGCCAACGGTATCGGTCCGGCGCGGATCGATCACCACCATGCGCGCGCCGCGCCCGTGCTTGTTGACGAGCATGCGCTGATACAGCACCGGGTGGCACCAGGCGGCGTTGGAGCCGACCAGCACCAGCAGGTCGGCCTCGTCGAGATCTTCGTAACATCCCGGCACGGTGTCGGCGCCGAAGGCGCGGCGGTGGCCGGCGACCGACGAGGCCATGCACAGCCGCGAATTGGTGTCGACATTGGCGCTGCCGATGAATCCCTTCATCAGCTTGTTGGCGACATAGTAGTCCTCGGTCAGCAACTGGCCGGACAGATAGAATGCGACTGCGCCCGGGCCATCGCGGGCGATGATATGCTGGAACCTGTGCGCGACATGGTCGAGCGCATCGCTCCAGGCCACGCGCTCCATCGTCCCCTTGCCGCAACGAATCATCGGATGCAGCAGCCGGTCGGCCAGGCCGAGCGTCTCGCCGAGCGCCGCGCCCTTTGAGCATAGCCGGCCGAAATTGGCGGGATGGGCGGGATCACCCGCGATCGCCGCCCCGCCGTGGCCCTCGGGCGTCGCCAGTATGCCGCAACCGACGCCACAATAGGCGCATGTGGTGGCGATGGCGCGCGGATCGGGATCGGGGACGCTCATGCGGATGTCCGCATCATGCAGCCTCCGCGCGGGTGGCAAGCGCGCGGCCGAACACCATGTCGGTACGGATCTTCTGTGTCGGCTGCCGCGTGCGGATCAGTTCCAGATACCAGAGCGCGTCGCCGACCTCGCCGATCAGGACCGTGCCGGTCAATCGACCGTCGGAAATCACGAGCTTCTTGTAGGCGCCGCGGTTGAGGTCGGAGAGCACGATGCTCTCGCTGCCGTCGCCGCCGATGAAATCGCCGGCGGAAAATACGCTCACCCCGGACACCTTCAGGTTGGTGGCCACGGTGCTGCCGCCATAACGGGATTCCCGGCCGGCAAGATGCCGCGCCAGCACCCGCGCCTGCTCGTAGGCCGGCTCGACCAGGCCGTAACAGACGCCGCGATGCTCGGCGCATTCGCCGATCGCGAACACGTTCGCCATGCTGGTCTGCATGGCGTCATCGACCACGATGCCGCGGTTGGCGGCAATGCCGGCCTCGACCGCCAGCGCGGCGTTCGGCCGGATCCCGGCCGCGAAGATCACGGCGTCGGCCGGAATAACGCGGCCATCCGCGAGTTCGACGCCTTCGACGCGGGCCCCGCCGTGGATGCGCGCGGTGCTGGCGTTGAGCAGGACCTCGATACCCTTGCGCTCGACAAGGGACTTCAACAGTTCAGCCGCGGGCGCGTCGAGCTGGCGCTCCATCAGGCGGTCCATCAGATGCACCAGCGTCACCGGAGCGCCGGCCCTGGCGAACCCATAGGCAGCCTCGAGGCCCAGCAATCCGCCGCCGACCACCACCACCCGGCTCTTTTGCTTCGCCAGCGCCAGCAGCAAGTCGACGTCCCGGCTGTCGCGAAACGTATGCACGCCGGCAAGGCCGTTCCCCGGCACGTTCAGGCGCAGCGGCGACGAGCCCGTACACAGGACCAGTTTGGAGAACGGGACGGCCTTGCCGTTCTCGACCTTGAGTTCGCGGCGGCCCATATCGATGGCGGTAGCGACGCAGCCGTATTTCAGGGTGACGCCGCGGTCGCGCCACCACGAGGCCGGCCGCAGCTCGATCTCCTGCGAGGCGGTCTCGCCGGCCAGCACCGACGACAGCAGCACCCGATTATAGGCGAGCCGCGGCTCGTCGCCGATCACGGCGATGGCGTAGCGACCCAACGCCACCCTGGCCAATTCATCGACCAGACGGGCGGCGGCCATGCCGTTGCCGACGATTACCAGCGGTTCGCTCATGGCATGTGCTCATGCGCCATTCCAGGCATCCATCCCCAAGCATCGTTGCGTCCGGCGTCGGCCATAACGTCACGCCGCCTCGACGAAACGATGCCGTTCGTAGAGGAACTCAAGCACGCGCTGCCGGCACTTGATGTAGGTGGGGCTGGTCGCGAGCTCGAGCCGCTTGCGCGGACGCGCCAGCGGCACATCAAGCACCTCGCCGATCCGCGCGCTCGGTCCGTTGGTCATCATCACGATCCGGTCCGACAGCAGCACCGCCTCGTCGACGTCGTGCGTGATCATCAGGATGGTATTGCCGAGCTTCTGGTGCAGCGCCATCACCGAATCCTGCAGATGCGCGCGGGTCAGCGCGTCGAGCGCGCCGAACGGCTCGTCGAGCAGCAGCACCTTGGGCTCCATCGCCAGCGCGCGGGCAATGCCGACGCGCTGCTTCATGCCGCCGGAAATTTCCGACGGCCGCTTGTCCTTGGCGTGCGCCATCTGCACCAGGTTGAGATTGTGCATCACCCAGGCGTGGCGCTCGGCGCGGGTCTTGCTCGATGCGAACACCTTGTCGACGCCAAGCCTGACGTTCTCGTAGACCGTCAGCCAGGGCAGCAAACTGTGGTTCTGGAACACCACCGCGCGATCCGGTCCCGGCGAGTTGACCTCGCGGTTCTCCAGCAGTACGCAGCCCTGGGTGGTGGTGGTGAGGCCGGCGACGATGTTGAGCAGCGTGGATTTGCCGCAGCCGGAATGACCGATGATCGAGACGTATTCGCCCTTGTCAATCGTCAGGTTGATGTCCTTCAGCACGTCGGTCACAGCGTTGCCGCGGGTGAAGGTCTTGTCGATGTGATCGAGCTTCAGATAGGCATGCATGACATGTTCCTTCAGTTCATCGCGGTGCCGCGGGTCACGATCCTGGCCAGTCCCGCGATCAGGCGGTCCAGCACGAAGCCGATGATGCCCACATAAAACAGGGCCAGGATGATCTCGCTGATGTGCGAGGAGTTCCAGGCGTCCCAGATGAAGAAGCCGATGCCGACGCCGCCGATCAGCATTTCCGCCGCGACGATCGCCAGCCAGGACAGGCCGATGCCGATGCGAAGGCCGGTGAAGATGTAGGGCGCCGCCGCCGGGATCATGATCTTGGCGAAGAACTCCAGCGGATTGAGCTGCACCACGGCTGCGACGTTGCGATAGTCCTGCGGGATGTTGCGAATGCCGACCGCGGTGTTGATGATGATCGGCCAGACCGAGGTGATGAAGATGACGAAGATCGCCGAGGGCTGGCCGTCGCGGAACGCGGCGAGCGACAGCGGCAGCCAGGCCAGCGGCGGGATGGTGCGAAGCACCTGGAACAGCGGATCGAGCCCGCGCATCGCCCAAACCGATTGCCCGACCAGCGTGCCGAGCCCGATGCCGATAACCGCCGCGATCGAATAACCCAGCGCCACCCGCTGCAGGCTCGCGGACAAATGCCAGAACAGGCCCTTGTCGATACCGCCGCGATCGAAGAACGGATCGAAGATCAGCTCCTTGGTATCCTTGAAGACGCGTGACGGCGGCGGCAGAGTCGAGCCGGTGCGGCGGCAGACCAATTCCCAGAACAGCATCAACAGCGCGACCACCACCAGCGGCGGCACGACGCGCACCGCGGTCTCCCTCGCCATCTTGATGTATTTCTCGGAACGCGGCGCCTGTTTCGGCGTCATCGTCACCACCGGCGCCGCCGCGGTCGACACGGCCATTGGAATGGCGGCGGCTTCGGTCTTGATCGCAGGCATCGACATTGAAATTGTATCTCCAGGTTTCAGTGAGCGGGCCGCCTCGCCTGTTGCGGGCGGCCCTCTGGATCAGACTTCAACACGCTTGATCGACAGCGACTTCAGGTAGGCTGACGGATTTTCAGGATCGAACACCTTGCCGTCGAAGAAGGTTTCCTTGCCGCGCGAGGTCGAGGCCGGGATGTCGGCGGCGGCGACGCCAAGGGTCTTGGCCGCGTCGCGCCACATGTCCTCGCGGTTGACCTTGGCGATCAGCGCCTTGCTGTCGAAGCCGGATTCGAATTTGCCCCAGCGGATATCCTCGGTCATGAACCAGAGATCATGGCTCTGGAACGGATAGGAGGCGAAGTCGCGCCAGTACTTCATGATGTGCGGCGAGTTCTCGACGACCTTGCCGGGAATGCCGTAGTTGAATTTGCCCTTGGCGCGATCGGCGATGTCTTCAACCGGGCAGTTGATCCACTGGCGCTTGCTCATGATGGCGGCAAGCTCATCCTTGTTCTCCATCTTGTCGGCCCATTGCTGCGCCTCCATGACCGCCATCAGGATCGCCTTGGCGGCTCTTGGATTCTTGTCGACCCACGCCGCCCGCATCCCCAGCGATTTCTCCGGGTGCTTGTTCCAGATTTCGCCGGTGTTGATCGCGGTGTAGCCGATGCCCTGGTGGACCAATTGTCCGGGCCATGGCTCGCCGACGCAGAAGGCGTCCATCGTGCCGACCTTCATGTTCGCCACCATTTGCGGCGGCGGCACCGTGATGGTCTCGACATCCTTGTCGGGATCAATGCCGCCGGCGGCGAGCCAGTACCGAACCCAGAGGTCGTGGGTGCCGCCCGGAAACGTCATCGCAACCTTGGCCGACTTGCCGGCGGCCTTCTTCTGCTCGAACACCGCCTTGAGCGGCGAGGCGTCGACGCCGACCTTGAGGTCGGCATATTCCTTGCCGACCGAGATGCACTGCGCGTCCAGATTGAGCCGCGCCAGAATGTACATCGGCGTCGGCTGGTTGTTCTGCGTCACCTTGCCGGCCGAGATCAGGTAGGGCATCGGCGTCAGGATATGCGCGCCGTCGATGCCGTTGCCTTCCGAGCCCAGCACCAGATTGTCGCGGGTGGTGCCCCACGAGGCCTGCTTGACCACCTCGACGTCGGGCATGCCGTATTTGGCGAACAGCCCCTTGTCCTTGGCGACGAACAATGGCCCGGCATCGCTCAGCGCAATGAATCCTAGTGAAGCCTTGGTCACTTCCGGACCCGCGCCTTGCGCAATGGCGCCGGCCGGGAAATTCAGCCTGGCGGCGGCGAGCAATGCCGCCGTACCCCCGGTTGCCTTCAGGAGTTCGCGGCGGTTGAAACCATGAGCGGTCGGGCGGATGGGTTTGGTCATGGGATGTCGCTGTCCTTTGCAAGTTGAACGGGCCGTCCGTTTGGTGTCACCGAAAGGCGCACGGGGGCGCTTTCCAGGGAGGCCCCGGCGTGGCGGCGTCACAATTCGGATGAGTGGTCTCGAGGGACGGCATCTATGGCGTCGGGACAAAGCTATTCAAGCTTCGTGCCAAGCCACCGACATCGTGAAAAACTGATCTATTCCAATGAATTGAGCGTCTGGCTGTGAGAGGCGCATGAACTGGCGGCAGCCTGCTCCCGCATCCAAAATTTGCGATTCGCTCAATTCTTGTGCGCCGCACAAGAATTGAGCAGGGTCATCATCCGCGCCTCACGCGGCTTCGGTAGCGTTCGCCATCATCGGTTTCGGCGCGCTGCCTTCCCCCGGCTTCATGCGGAATTCATAGGTCATCAGGTGCCATGGCTCCGCGGTGGGCTTGCCATCCGGCATCACCGCGTCGCTGCGCTTTTGGATGCTGGCGACCAGTTCGTCCTTGACCCCGAACACGACGTCGGAATCCAGATATTTGTCGCCCGCCATGAAGACGTGCGTGATCAGCGGCTGGTAGCCGGGCGCATCGACCAGGAAATGCACATGCGCCGGCCGCATCGCGTGCCGGCGCGTCTGCACGATCATCTCGCCGACCGGGCCGTCGGTCGGAATCGGATAGCTGCACGGCAGGATGGTCCGAAAGAAGAACCTGCCATCGGCGTCCGTGACAAAGCGCGCCCGCGACGTCGGCCCCTGGGTCGCATAGGAAGTCTTCTGGGAATCGTAATAGCCTTCGTCGTCGGCATGCCAGACGTCCACCGGCACGCCGGCCAGCGGCTTGCCCTTGAGGTCGGTGACGCGGCTCTGCACGAACATCCGCTCTCCCGGCAAGGTCGCCGAGATATCGGCGCCATGCGGCATCACCTTGTGTTCGCCGACATAGAACGGGCCCAGCACCGTGGTCTCGGTGGCGCCCCCGCGGTCGCGGTGGTTGACCGCGTCGACCAGCATCGACACGCCCATCACGTCGGAGAGCAGGATGAACTCCTGCCGGATCGGAGTGCATTTCTGGCCGGTGCGGGTCAGGAAATCGATCGCGTATTCCCACTCCTCAAAGGTGAGATCGGTCTTGCGGACGTACTCGTGCAGCGATTTCACCAGTTCCTGCAGCAGGAATTTGGCGCGCGGATCCGGCGTGTCCTCGAAACTGCGGATTACGGCGGCAGTCAGTTCGGTCTCGGTGAATTGAGGCATCTGGGCTGTTCCTGCGGAGCTTTGCGGCTGGCGTGAGCCTATACCACCGTCCCGCCGGCGGTAAGCAGGGCGGTTGGAACGGGGGGCACTTTTCGGCTATCAAGCAGGGACCCCAGCCGGAGAGCCTCCCGATGTTAGCCCCCGCCCCGCCCGAACAAGCCGGAATGTCGAAGGCGGCGCTCGACCGTCTCGAAAATCACCTGAAGCAGCGCTACCTCGACGCCGGCCGCTTCCCGGGGACGCAGCTCCTGATCTATCGCCGCGGCAAGATCGTCCATTCCAGCGTCCAGGGCTTTGCCGACCTCGAGCGCAAGGCGCCGGTCAAGGACGACACGATCTTCCGCATCTATTCGATGACCAAGCCGCTCACCTCGGTTGCCTTCATGATGCTGGTCGAGGAAGGCCGCGTCGCGCTCGACGAGCCCGTCCATAAATATATCCCGGCATGGAAGAACCTCGGCGTTTTCGCGGCCGGCACCTATCCGGCGTTCCTGACCCGCCCGCCGGCGCGGCCGATGCTGATCGTCGACCTGCTGCGGCATACGTCCGGCCTCACCTACGGCTTCCAGCAGCGCTCCAATGTCGACGCCGCCTATCGCGAAACCAAGATCGGCGAAGTCATCAAGGCAGGCACGCTGCAGACCATGATCGAAGATCTCGCCAAAATTCCGCTGGAATTCTCGCCGGGCGAGGCCTGGAACTATTCGGTCGCCACCGACGTGCTCGGCTATCTCGTCGGCGTGATCAGCGGCAAGCCGTTCGAACTGTTCCTGAAAGAACGGATCCTCGATCCGCTAGGCATGACGGACACCGACTTCTTCGTACCCAAGGACAAGGCGCATCGCTTTGCGGCGTGCTATTCGGCCGAAGTGCAAATCGGCATGACGGCCAGCGAGACCCGATTGAAGCTGCAGGACGACCCGGCCACGAGCCCGTTCCTGGCGCCGCCCTCGTTCATCTCCGGTGGCGGCGGCCTGTGCTCGACCGCGGCCGACTACCTCACCTTCTGCCGGGCGCTGCTCAATGGCGGCGAACTCGGCGGCGTCCGCCTGCTGGGCCCGAAAACGCTGAAGCTGATGACGTCGAACCACCTGCCCGGCGGGGTCGACCTGCCGGCGATGTCGCGCTCGCTGTTCTCGGAAGCCGCCTACAACGGCATCGGCTTCGGGCTCGGCTTTGCCGTCACCATGAACCCGGCGCAGACGCTGATCGCCGGCAGCCCCGGCGAATTCAACTGGGGCGGCGCGGCGACGACCTCGTTCTTCATCGATCCGGCGGAAGAACTGATCACGATCTTCATGACGCAGGTGCTGCCCTCGAGCGCCTATCCGCTGCGGCGCGAACTGCGCACCATGGTGTATGCCGCCATTACCGACAGCAATCTGTAAACGCCAACAAACGCCCTGTGCGCCCAAGCTACTTGAGCATCTCCGGCACGATCAACCGCGGCAGGAACAGCGAGACGTCTGGCCAGATAATCACCGCGGCCAGCACCAGCAGCATCGGCACCAGCATGATGACGGTGTCCTTCAGCGCATAGCGCAGCCGCACGCCGGCGATCGAACAGGCGATCATCAGGCACAGCCCATAGGGCGGCGTGACCAGTCCGAACGCCAGCGATACGATCGAGATGATTGCAAACTGCACCGGATGGAGGTCGACCGATCTCGCCAGCGGCTCCAGCACGGTGCCGACGATGACGATCGCTGGGATCGCGTCGAGGAAGCAGCCGACCACGAGAAAGCAGAACGAGATGAAAAAGCCGGCCGTGACCGCGCCCATGCCCCACGTCGAAACATTGGCCAGCAGTTCGTGCGGGATCTTGTAGTACGCCAGCAGCCAGCCGAAGGCGCTCGCGGTGCCGATGCAGAACAACGCGACCCCGGCCAGCCGCCCGGTGTCCAGCAACGCCTTGTAGAGCTCGCGGGCCCCGGTCTCGCGGTAGAAGAACGTCGACAGCGCCACCGAATAGAGCACCGCGACGCAGGCGGATTCGGTGGCGGTGAACCACCCCAGCAGAATGCCACCGACGATGATGAACGGCGTCACCAGCGCCGGCAACGACCGCCAGATCGCGCAGCGCATGTCCCTCCAGCTGTCTTTCGGGTAGGTCGGATAGCCGCGCCGCACGGCGTAGACATGCACGGTCGCCATCTGCGCGCCGGCGATCAAGAGTCCCGGCACGATGCCGGCCAGGTACATGGCGGCGATCGACGTCGAGATCAGCCCGCCCCATACGATCATCAGGATCGAAGGTGGGATGATGACGGCAAGCACCGCCGACACCGCAGTGATGGCGATCGAGAACGAGAGGTCGTAGCCCTCCCTGGTCTGGGCATCGATGAAGATCTTGGACTGGCTTGCCGCATCGGCGGTGGAGGAGCCCGAAATGCCGGCAAAGAACACCGACAGCACGACGTTGATCTGCGCCAGCGATCCCGGCCAATGCCCGACCATCGAGCGCGACAACGCCACCAGGCGGTCGGTGATGCCGCCGATGCTCATCAGGTTCGCGGTCAACAGGAAGAACGGAACGGCCAGCAGGATGAACGAGTTGTAGGCGTTGAACGTCTCCTGCGCGAGCGACATCATCGACAAGCGAGGCTCGAGCAGCAGGATCGGCACGCAGGCAAGACCGAGCGCGAAGGCCACCGGCACCCGCACGATCAAGAGAGCGACGAATCCCCCGAACAGGACCAGCGCGGCCTCGCCGGCAGAAAGGACATTACCGCTCATCGTTTTGCCCCAACCACAATCCGCGCCTCATCGAGGATCTGCTCGCCCGCAAATACGATCCACGTCACGCCCGCCACCGGCCACGCGACATGGATCATCCAGAGCGGCAGATCGGCCAGTTCGGAAGTCCGGTTCCAGGCAAACCGCGTGAATTCGAACCCGGCCCACAGGAACACCAGCGCCAGCGCCAGGATGCCGAGGCGGGCCGTAATCTTCACCGCCGCTTCCGCGCGCCGCGACAGTTCGGGCCAGATATCGACCTCGAAATGCTGCGCCTCCCGCACGCCGACCATGGCGCCGATCATGATCGTCCAGATGAACAGGAACCGCGCCATTTCCTCGGTCCAGATGTAGGAGGGAATGAACGGCGTGTAGCGCGAGATGATTTGCAGCGTGACCGGAATAATCAGAATGCCGACACAGGCCGCCAACAGGAATTCGAGCAGTGTCGCATAGGCCGCCGTCACGCGGCGCCACAGCGCCGGGTTGGCCGGAACAGGCATGTCAGTCATCGTAGCTCCGTGGGGGGCAATCATCCACGGGACAAGCACCACCGCTTGCCCCCTGTTTTCGTCGGCGGACCTGGCGATCCCTAGGCGATGTTGATCTTCTCGAAGATGCCTTCGGCTCCGATCTCCTTGGCGTAGGCGGCCATCACGGGATCGGCGAGCTTCTTCATGGCGTCGCGCTCCTCGAACGGAACGCGCTTGAGCTTTCCGGCCTTCTCCAGCGTATCGAGCTTGACGACTTCCTCGCTCGATTCCAGTTGACGGCCGTAGTCGCCGGCTTCCTTGCCGGCCTTGAAGATCGCGTCCTGCAAATCCTTGGGCAAGGTCTTCAGCGTCTTGACCGAGAAGCAGATCGGCCGGATCGATACCGCGTGCTGCGTCAGGTTGAGGTGCGGCGCGACTTCGTAGAACTTCATGGCTTCGACGCCGGCCGCCTCGTTCTCGCCGGCCGAGATCACGCCGTTCTGGATGGCGTTGTAGACTTCATTGTAGGCGATCACTGTCGGGCTCATGCCGACGGCGGCAAACGTCTTCGACCAGATCGGGGCGCCCTGCACGCGGACCTTCAGCCCCCTCAGATCGGCGAGGTTCTTGAGCGGCTTGTTGGCGAAGATGTTGCGAATGCCGCCACCGGCGTAGCCGACCAGCACCACTTCGGCCTTGGCCGCGACTTCGTCGGCGATCGGCGCCAGGATGTTCTGCTCGACCACCTTGTTCATATGTTCGATGCCCTTGAACACAAACGGCGCGTCGATGAACGGCGCCGCCTTGGCGAAGGTCGACATGTGCGCCGGCGAAACGATGCCGTAGTCGACCGCCTTGCCCTGGGACATGTACTCGAAATACTGCTTCTCGAGACCGAGCGAGGAGTTCTTGTGCAGCGTGAAGTTGACAGGCTTGCCGTAGTATTTCTTCACCAGTTCCTCGAACCGGATCAGCGCCCTGTTGAAGGCGTGGTCGTCATTGAACTGCACGGCTCCGTTGAGCGTGACGGGCGCTTGCGCCCTGATGATCGACGGCATGCCGAGGGCGCCGGCCGCGGCCGTCGCGCCCAGGCCCGCAAGTACGGTTCTTCGCTTCATCGCCTTCCTCCCTGTAATGCCCGTCCCTTGTAAGCGGAACATCGGCTGCGGCCGACCGCGCGGCTGCCGACGCAAAGCGTATGCAAAACCGCTCGGCTGTGGAAGCCAATTCAGTCCACACCGCGCCCCATGGGCGCCCGCGGCCATGGGGTGCCAGACGCCGCAATGACAGCAATCATTCGACGGTCTGGCAGCCAGGGCCGGGCTTGAGTCGGTAGCCCGGCAACCACTGGCGGCGATACCAGCCTTACCCGGCAGCTTCACGGCTCTCGCGGACGTCGTTTCGCAGCCCTAAAGCCTCCGTAAAACCCCGGTGTTCAGGTCGCACAACGCAGAATGCGGCCCGAAATATGTGGCATTCGAACTCGCGGTAGTTGTGGTCTGGCCGATAATTTGGCTATTGTAGGAGTGAGGGCTTCATCAATGTGCCCACCGCTGCGACGGCTGAGTGTCGCCATCGCAGGCGATAAAGAATACATGTGGCTACCTGCGGTCTATCGGGGCTCCCCGGGAGTTTCGGAGGTAAACCACGGTCAAGGCGGATTAACGCGGCCAGTATGGATGAACCCCTGACCCAATTCGCCGGGGGGCGATCGAAGGACGGTAGAACCAGAATGAACAGATCGGTAGCAAAGAAAACGAAGCAGCGCAGCGCCGGCAAGCCCGACATCGAATTGGGCAAGCGAATTCGCCTGCGTCGTGTGGAGCAGAAGATCTCGCAGGCGGAGCTCGGCGACAAGCTCGGCGTCAGCTTCCAGCAGGTCCAGAAGTACGAGAAGGGCGTCAATCGCGTCGGCGCCGCCCGGCTTCAGCAAATCGCCACGGCGCTCGATGTGCCCGTCACGTTCTTCTACGACGGCGACGGCAAGGCGCGGGAGGTCGAGAGCCTGCTGTTCCTGGACAGTTCGTTCAGTCTGCGGCTGCTGCGCGCCTACAGCAAGATCAAGGACCAGACCGTACAGCGACAGCTGGTGTCCCTGATGGAGTCGATCGCCGCGAACGAGCGATAGCAATCCCGCTGCGGTCAGAGCGAAGCGAATACACCAAGTAATCAGCTCCAGCTCGGCCGGAGAGCGGGATAGCCGTGTGGCAGTTGATCTTGCCGCGAGGCTTGGCAGGCCATTGAGGCTTGGCCGACCATCCAGGCCTTGCCGAAGATGCCATCCGCTTCCAACCGAAAGCCGCGCCCGATGCTCGACGCTCCCAAAAAGGCCGAAAACTCCCATGCCGGCGGCAAGATCCTGCAGCGCGTCGACGACGGGATCGGAATTGTCACCTTCAACAATCCCGAAAAGCGCAACGCCATGTCGCTCGAGATGTGGGAGGGATTGGGCCACGCGCTGGTCGAGCTGCGCGATGATCCCGATGTCCGCGTGGTCATCCTGGTCGGCGCCGGCGACAAGGCGTTCGTCTCGGGCGCTGACATCAGCCAGTTCGAAAGGACCCGCCACAACGCGGCGGCCTCCGAAGACTACTCCAGACGCAGCGAAGCCCAGCGCGCGCTGCTGGCCAGTTTTCCGAAGCCGACCATCGCCTGTATCCGCGGCTTCTGTCTCGGCGGCGGTATGCAGGTCGCCATGCTCACCGATATTCGCTTCGCCTCCGACAACAGCCAGTTCGGCATTCCCGCCGCGCGACTAGGCATCGCCTATGGTTATGACGGGCTCAAGCACCTGGTCTCGCTGGTCGGGCCGTCCTGGGCGCGGCTCATCATGTACACGGGCATGCGGATCGGCGCCGCGGAGGCGCTAAGGATCGGGCTGGTGGAGCGGGTATTGCCCGACACTGAACTGTGGAGCGCGACCATGGAAATCGCGCGCACCATCTCCGGCAACGCGCCGCTCGCCATCAAGGCCGCCAAGATCACCATCTCCGAAGTGCTGAAAGACGAGAGCCGGCGCGATCTGGAAGCGGTCAAACAGATCGGCACGGTCTGCATGGACTCCGAAGATTTCCGCGAAGGCCGCATCGCGTTCATGGAAAAGCGCAAGCCGCGGTTCAAGGGGAAATAGCGCCGCTGGATATTCCGGAACTGTCTGCTTCGCGGTCATCCAGGAATGGTGACTACAGTGCCGCCAGCACGGCCTTCGTGATATCCGCCGTGCCATTGCCGCCGCCGAATTCCATCGGCTTGATCCCTCCCGCATAGGCTTTGTCGACCGCGCGCTCGATGCGATCGCCGGCCTCGGCGGCGCTTTCGAGGCCATGCTTGTCGGCGAGCCAGTCCAGCATCATTGCCGCCGACAGGATCATCGCGGTCGGGTTGGCCTTGCCCTGCCCCATGATGTCGGGTGCGGTGCCGTGGCACGGCTGGAACACCGCGTGGCGGTCGCCGATGTCGGCCGACGGCGCCATGCCGAGGCCGCCGATCAACCCGGCGGTGAGGTCAGAGAGAATGTCTCCGAACATGTTCTCGGTCACCATGACGTCGAAATCCCAGGGGCGCTTCACCAGCATGAGCGCGCAGGCGTCGACATAGAGCCGGTCGGTCCTGACTTCGGGGTGGCGCGAGGCGGCTTCATCGAACATTTCGCGGAAGAACGCGAACGCCCGGAACACGTTCGCCTTGTCGACGCAGGTCAGCCCGCCATTGGCCCGTCCGCGCGCCTTGCGGCGTTCGGCGAGGCGAAACGAAAACTCGAACAAGCGCTCCGAGGTCTTGCGGGTAATGACCAGCGTCTCGCGCGCCTCGGTGTCGGTGACGATGCCCTTGCCCATCGAGGCGAACAGGCCTTCGGTCGATTCCCGGATCAACACCAGATCGATGCCGCGCTGGTCGGCGCCGACGATCGGGCTCGGCACACCCGGTATCAGCCGCGCCGGCCGAACGCCGGCATAGAGGTCGAAATGAAAGCGCAGTTCGACCTGCGGCATGATCTCGGTGTTGTCGGGATAGCGCACGGAAGGCAGTCCGCAGGCGCCGAGCAGGATCGCGTCCGCCTCCTCGCACAGCCGCACCGTGCTCTCCGGCATTGATTTGCCGGTCGCCAGATAATTGTTGGCGCCGGCTGGCGCGTCGGTGAAGCGAAACTTGAGGTCGCTCGTCGCCTCGATCTTGCGCAGGACCTCCAGCGCCGGCGTCATCACTTCGGGGCCGATGCCGTCGCCGCCGAGCACGGCGATGTGGAGAGCGTTATTGGCGGACATGGAGGATCCTTATTTGGGAAGTCATTCCGGGATGGTCCGGAGGACCAGACCTCAGATGCGCAATTGCGCATCGGGGAATCTCGAGATTCTCAGGTGCGCAATTGCGTACCGTAGTTCGATGCTACGCATCGCGCCGGAATGACGTAGACTTACGGCGTCAGCACGGCGCGGCCGACCAGTTTGCCCTTCTGCAAGTCGGTGAGCGCTTGATTGGCCTTGGCGAGCGGCATCGTCGTCACCGGTATCGGCGGGACTTTCTGGTTGCGAACCAGCTCGAGCAATTCCTCGGTTTCGCGCAAATTGCCGACATAGCTGCCCTGGATGGTGATCGCCTTGATCGGGATCAGTGGCAGGGCCCATGGCGCGCCGCCGCCGAACAGGCCGACAATCACGAGCTTGCCGCCCTTGGTCAGGCAATCGAAGCCGAGCTGGGTGGTCTGCGCGTTGCCGACCAGATCGATCACCGCGCGGATCGGGCCGCCGGCCCGCTCGGCGAGTTGTTCCAGCGCGTCGGGCGCCTTGCCGTCGACGGTGGCGAGCGCCCCGGCGGCTTCGGCGGCTTCGCGCTTGCGCGCGTCGATGTCGACGACGATGGCGCCCTTGCCGCCCATCGCCTTCAACAGCGATAGCGCCATCAGCCCAAGACCGCCGGCGCCGAAAATCACGATCGGTGAATTAAAGGCGAACTCGACCTTCTTCAACGCGCTGTAGGTGGTGACGCCGGAGCAGGCATAGGGCGCGGCGGTGACGGGATCGAGCCCCTTCAGGTTCAGGAGGTATTTTGGGTGCGGCACCGTCATGTGGTCGGCGTAGCCGCCGTCGCAATAGACGCCGAGCGAATTCGGCTTGACGATGCACATGTTCTCGTCACCGCCCACGCAGGTCTCGCACTTGCCACAACCGAGCCAAGGATAAACCAGCGCAACGTCGCCGACCTTGAGGTCGCGCTTGTCGGCGGCCGTGACGTCGGGCCCGAACGCGACCACCTCCCCGGCCGACTCATGCCCCATGGTGCGCGGCAGCGACACGCCGCGGTCCTTCAGCGACAGCGGCTTGCGGCCATGGCCCAAATCATAGCCGCCCTCCCAGATGTGAAGGTCGCTGTGACAGACGCCCGCCGCCTTCACCTTGATCAGCACCTGCGTGCCCGTCGGCTGCGGCGTCGGATGATCCACCTCTTTCAGGGGGGCGTTGAACTCGGCGACCTGAAAACTCTTCATCGCATCTCTCCCGTCGCTATTGTTCTTGAGCAAGTATTGGCTGCCGTTTCCGGGCGGACGTTGCCACGTCCGCAGCAGCCCGGCCCCGCAACATCAGAACTTCCCGTTTACAAAGTACATCGCAATCCAGGGTTGCCATATCACGAGCGCCAGACAAAACATCATCAGCAAGATGAAGGGAATCGCGGCGATGCAGAGTCGTCCGAACGGTTGCTTGAACGCGCTCATGGCCACGATCAGATTCAATCCCACAGGTGGCGTGAGATAGCCGATCTCCAGGTTGAGAATCATGATAACCCCGAAGAGCACCTTGTCGTAACCATAGGCCGCCGCGACGGGCGCCAGCAACGGGGCCAGTACCAGGATCGCTTCGCCTGTCGTCATAAGACAACCGACCAGCAGCAGCAACGCGTTGACCACCAACATGAACATCAGCGGACTGGTGATGTAGCCCTGGATGGCCGTCACCAGCATTTGCGGCACGCGGTGCTCAGTCAGGATGATGTTGAGGCTGAGTGCTATCGCCAGCACCGGAAACAGCGACCCGCCGAGTTTCGAGGTATCGAGTACCACCTTGTAGAAGTCGGCGAGTTTCAGCTCGCGGTGAATGAAGACTTCGACCAGCATGGCATAGCACAGCGCCACCGCCGCGGCCTCGGTCGCGGTAAAGTAGCCGGTGTAAATGCCCCCGAGCAGGATCACCGGCATCATCGCCGACCAGATGCCATTCTTGAATGCCTCCTGGAAGTGAGCGAAGTCAAACCGCTCGGTCGGCATATGCCGGTTGACCCAGACCGAATAGATGGACAGCACGACGGTGAGCAGGATTCCGGGACCGAAGCCGGCGGCGAACAGATCGGTAACGCTCGTTTCGGTCACGAGACCATAGATGATCATCGGGATCGACGGCGGGATGATGATGCCGAGGGTTCCGCCGGACATGATCGCGCCGAGTGTAAAGTTCAAATTATAGCCGGCCTGCCGCATCGCCGGATACATGATCGATCCGATCGCCAGCATGGTCACGATCGAAGAGCCAGAAATTGCTGCGAATACCGCGCAGGAAAGCACACAGGCCACCGCCATGCCGCCCGGCAGCGGGCGGGTGATCGACGCCAGAATATTGATCAGACGCTGGGCAATCGAGCCGCGCGTCATCACACTGCCGCAGAGGATGAACAGCGGAATCGACAGAATCACTTCCTTGTCGAGGCCGACCCACATGTCCTCAATGATATAATCAAGTTTGGCCTGTCCCCAGACAATGTGAATGTAAGCGGCGACCGACATCAGGATGACAAGCAGCGGCTGACGCAGGATCAGTAGTGCCAGGACGATTCCGACCAGCAGGAGCGCGGTCATTCCTGGAACTCCGGCGGCAACGGCTTCAGACCCGGCCAGGCGGAGAACAGAAGATAGCGTACCGCCGCGGACGCAAACCCCAAGGGGATCGCCAGCTGGAACGGCCAGACAGACCAGTTGAGCACCGGCGCTCTCAAATCGGTCGCCATCGAAGACTGAACGAAGCGGAAGCCATAATAGGCGACGATCAGCAGGAACACGCCAGTGATGAGGTCGGCGAGACGATCCAGTGTGGGGCCCCAACGTTCCGGAACCAGATTGAAGGCCACGCGCGGCACCAGATGGGCACCGGTAGCGGTGGCGATGCCGATGCCGGCGAAGCTGCCGATCACCAGCGCAAACACCGACATCTTCTGCGCTGCAAATATTCCAGTGGCCTGCTTCATCCCCATCAGACGGACGATCGGTCCAAGCAGTTCGCGTCCGAGCACATCGAGCAACAAAATCACGGCGATGAAAGTGAAGGCCGCGACGGCCACCCAGCACTCAACGGTGTGCCAGTTGGCGGCGAAACTATGCGCCCAGCGCGGCGCTCCCACCGCTGTCGTCTTTTGCGAGTGTTCAGACATTTGCGGCGCCTGGATGAGGGGTGGACCGGGGTTCGGCCTTTGCTGCGGCCGAACCCGTCCGTTGGAAGAAAATTTGATCCCTGCAAGCCTCGAGGGCGGGACGCCCCCGGTGGCTTACGCGCCGCAGCCCGCTCGTCCAGCTTCGATGGCCTTGAACAGGGCTTCGCCTTCAGGGCCGATTTCCTTGATCATGGTCGGCCATACCGGCTTGATCTTCTTGCGCCATTCCTCGCGCTGTTCGCGCGTGATCTCGACGACCTGACCGCCACCCTTGACGTGCAGGTCGCGCAGGGTCTGCTCGAAGCTGCGGATTTCCTTGCGCAGCAGGTCCGCCGAACGCCGCGCAGTCGCCCGCTCAAGCGCCGACTTCTGATCGGCCGTGAGCTTGTCCCAAGCGGCCTTGTTCATCACGATGATGCCGGGCGCGTCCGCCAGCTCGACCCGGGTCAGCACCGGCGCGATCTTGTTGAGTCCGGATGGCAGGTAGAAGGTGACGACCTGCGCCTGCACATCGACCAGCCCGGTCTGGAACGCCGACGATATTTCGGTGATTCCGATCGGGTTGGGGTTGGCGCCCAGCGCCGACCACAGCGCCGCGGAAACCTTGTTGCTGGCGGCGGCGGCCTTCAGGCCATTGACGTCGTTGGGCGATACGAACGGCCGCTTGCCGATCACATCGGCCGTGCCGACCTCGGTCCATCCCAGGAACTTGATACCCTTCTTGTCGAGGCCAGCGGATATCGGCGCGGTCATGTGCTTGTCGATGATGCAGTCCTGCTCGGCCGTGCTGCCGAACAGGAACGGAATGCTGAGCACCGACAATTCCGGCAGCACCAGCGCCACCGCGCCGGTCGAGAAGCCGCCCATGTCGATACGGCCGCGGGCGATTTGCTGGATTGTATCCTGCTCATTGCCGAGCTGGGCGGCGATGAAAGGATCGATCTTGAGCGCGCCCTTGCTTTCTTCGGCGACATCCACCACGAAGCGCTCAAGCTGCGTCACCCAGGGCGTCTTGGCAGGGGCGCCCGTGGTGTAGCGAAGCGTCGTGGCCGGCGTGCCCTGCGCCGACGCGGTCGTGATTGACGCTGCCACGCCAAATCCCGCCACAAGAAAAATTCGCGCAAACGCGCTCGATCGGATCGCCGCTTTCATGGGTGCTCCCTCCCGAATGTTTCGTGCGTCCGGTATTCCGGATCGCGGATAGCCAGTGGCAAGATTGTCCGGAAACGCCGTCGCGGGCAAGGCCGTTCGCATTCGCCCGGATGAAAAGCCGAGGGATTTATCCTTTGGCGGCCAGAGAGGACCGTCAGCCGGGTGCGGACCCTCTATGCCTAGTCGGCAAAGGCCGCGATCTCGTCTTCGGTCAGGCCGGTCTCCTTGAGATACGCGCGCGTGTGTTCGCCCAGCGTCGACACGCGCTTGGCCGCGGATACCCGGGCGGCGGACATGCGGAACGGCAGGTTGAGAACCGTGAAGCTCCCGCCGCCATCTTCGACTTCGGCCAGCGCGCCGCGATGGGCGATCTGCGGGTCGCGCAGCGCCTCGGCGACGGTACGGTAGGCCGACGAGGGCACGCCGTGCGCGTTGAGCGCAGCAAGGCATCCTTCGGTAGTTACGGCGCGCGACCACGCTTCCACGCCTTCCATCAGGCTCGCCCAGTTTTCGCGGCGATCGGAGTATTTGGCAAAGCGCGGATCGTTCACCCATTGGGGACGTTCGATCACCTTCATCAGGCTCTGGAACGTTTTTTCGCTGGCGATCGCGACCATCACATAGCCGTCGGAAGTCTCGATCGGTCCGAACATCGGCCGTTGCGTCGGCTTCACCTCGAATTGCGACCATTGCAGTTCGTTCAGTGTCAGGCTCAACATCGATTCCAGCATCGAGACGTCGATATGCTGTCCCTGCCCGGTTCGCCCGCGCTGAAACAACGCCGCCGAAATGGCGCCGAACGCATAGACGCCGGTGAGGACGTCGGCGTGATAGATGCCGCAATAGTCGGGTCGGCTTCGCCCGGGCTGGTAGGCCAGATGCGCCATTTCATAGCCCGATGCCGCATGAATCACCGGCGCATAGGCCGGCAGTTCCGCCGACGGCCCGGTCTGGCCGTAGCCGGAGATCGAGCAATAGACCAGCTTGGGATTGAGGGCTTGCAACGATGCGTAGTCGAGCTGCAACCGCCGCATCACGCCCGGGCGGAAATTCTCCACCAGCACGTCCGCGGTAGCGACCAGCCGGCGGACGGCCTCCACTCCCCGGGGCGATTTCAGATCCAGAACCAGGCTGTTCTTGCCGACATTGAGCTGGCCGAAGACGGTCGAGCAATTGTTCCGGACCGGCGGGCGGGTCCGCATCGTCTCGCCTTCCCCGGTCTCGATCTTGATGACTTCCGCGCCCATGTCCGCCAGCATCCGCGTGCAATGGGGGCCGGCAATCGTGGTCGAGAAGTCGAGGACGCGCAGGCCCGCGAGGCTGCCTGTCAAACTTCCCCTATTGTCATCCGCCATACTCGTTCCCTCAAGGCCATCGCCGCAACGCCTGATCGCCCGCGACCAGCCTGACCCTAAATCGGGCTGCCTCGGCAGGAAAGGCTGTCACACAGGGAACCGATGACCAGGGCGGGAGTTGTCGCTCCGGCAACTTGGACCCTTTCTTGCATCACTCCTGCTCTAAGTGGGTAAAGGGTAATCCCTTGAAGGTTCTGTTCGTTACCACGGAAATGGATGACTTCGTCCGGGTCGGCGGCCTCGCCGCGGTCTCCGCGGCGCTGCCCCGAGCCCTCCGCCCGTGGAGTGACGTCCGCATCATGCTGCCCGGTTATCGGGACGTCGTCGAACAGTTCACGCATATGGAAATCGTTGGACAATGCGCCGCGTTGGCGGAAATGCCAGCCTGCGCGCTGGGGCGGGCTTCGACCAGGGACGGCCTGCCGGTTTATGTGCTGCTCTGTCCGTCGCTGTACGAGCGACCGGGCAATCCCTATGGCGATGAATCCGGCCGCGACTGGCCGGACAATGAGATCCGTTTCGGTCGGTTCGCGTCTGCTGCCGCGGAGCTGGCGATGGGCACGCTGGACAAGAATTGGGCAGCGGATCTGGTCCACGCCAATGACTGGCAGGCCGCGTTGGCTCCTGCATACCTCGCCTGGAAGGGCGCGAGGGTTCCATCAATCTTGACCATCCACAATCTCGCCTATCAGGGCTTGTTCCCGCGCGACGCGTTGCGTCGGATCGGGGCGCCCGAGAGCTCCTTCCACATCGACGGGCTGGAATTCTATGACAAGCTGTCATTCCTCAAAGGCGGCATCGTCTATGCGTCGCACCTCACCACCGTCAGCGCGACCTATGCGAAGGAGATCACGACGCGCGAACTGGGCTGCGGGCTGGAAGGCCTGCTCCGGCTGCGCTCCGACGCCGCCCAGCTGACGGGCATCCTGAACGGCATCGACGAAAGCTGGGACCCCAGCGCTTGCGCGCAATTGGCGCAGCCCTTTGGCGCCGGCGATTGGGAGGGCAAGCGGGCCAACGCCGACTATGTCCGCCGGCAGTTTGGCCTGGCGCTGTCGCGCGGTCCGATGTTCGGCCTGGTCGCCCGGCTGGTTCACCAGAAAGGCGTCGATCTGGTGTTGTCCGCCGCCGACGAGATCATCGAGGCCGGCGGGCAGATCGTGGTGACCGGCAGCGGCGAACCCGAGATCGAGCAGGCGCTGGTCGAGGCGCATCGCCGCAGGCCGGAGGCGATCGGCGTCGTCATCGGCTTCAACGACGCCCAGGCGCGGCGGATATTCGCCGGGAGCGACTTCACGCTGATGCCCTCGCGGTTCGAACCGTGCGGGCTGAGCCAGATGTATGCGCAACGGTTCGGATCGCTGCCGATCGGTCACCAGACCGGCGGGCTGGCGGAGACCATCCAGGACGGCGAAACCGGGTTTCTGTTCGCGCAACCCTCGGCGGAATCCTTCCTTGGCGGCGTCAGGCGCGCGTTCGAAACCTTTCGGGCCAAGGATCGCCTCGACGCGATGCGCCGCAGCGCAATGGCGCAATCCTTTAGCTGGGATCTTTCGGCGGCCTGTTACAACGCATTGTACCGCAAGACGGCCGCGCCTTTCATCGGCGCGTGATCGAATCAATGCGTCAAGACGATCGACACCTGAATCTGGCCGCGCGTTCGCAGCACCTCGAGCGATACTTCCTCACCGTGGCGGCGAACCCGCAAGTCGACGCTGGAGGGACCAAGCTGCAGGTCTCGCAACAAGACCTCGTTCAGAAACTCCGGGAGCCGAGGATTGCGCAGCCTGATCTCGCCACGATCGGCATCGAATTCCAGACCAAGTGCGGCCTCCAACAGGGTGAACGGCGTCGCGCTCGCCCACGCCTGCGGCGCGCAGGCGACGGGGTAGAGCACCGGACCGCGCCGCCTTTCGCGGCGGAAGCCGCAGAACAGTTCCGGAAGCCGCCGCAAATCCATATAGCTGGCGGCGTCGAACAGTCCCTTGAAAAGATGCGCCACCGAATGCTTCAACCCGTAGCGCGCGAAACCGAGCGCGATCAGGGCATTGTCATGGGGCCAGATCGAGCCATCGTGATAGGACATCGGATTGTAGCGGGCCTCACCCTTCGCAACGGTACGAATGCCCCAACCCGAAAAAAACTTGTGGCTCATGAGATCGGCGGCGACCCGTCGGGCACGATCGGTCCGGACGATGCCGGTGAACAGAAGCTGCCCGGCGTTGGAGGTTCGCACCCTGCAGGGCCGCTTGGCGCCGTCGAGCGCCAGCGCATAGGTGCCGAGATCCTCGCACCAGAACGCCTCCTCGAACCGCTCGGCAAGGCGCAACGCCTCGGCTTCGAGGCTGGCGGCCCGATCGGTCATCCCGAGGCGGCGGGCACAGCGCGCCGCCAGCCTCTTGCCTGCGAATACATACCCTTGAACTTCCGCCAGCGCGATACAGCCTTCGGCAAGCTGTCCATCGGCGTGAAACACGGCGTCGAATGAATCCTTCCAGCCCTGGTTGGCGAGCCCCTGCTCGGTTGCGCGCCGATATTCGACAAAACCGTCGCGATCGGGGTCGCCCGACACGTCTATCCACTCCAGCGCAGCCTCGATCGCCGGCCACAGTTCGGCCAGCGTTTCCTCGTCGCCGGTGCGTTCGACGTAGAGGCCGGCCAGCAGCACGAAAAGCGGTGTTGAATCAACGCTGCCATAGTATTGCGCGAACGGTACCTCGCGCAGCGCCGCCATCTCGCCACCGCGCATCTCGTGCAGGATCTTGCCGGGCTCGGCGTCTGCGAGCGGATCAACCGCCCTGGCCTGAAAGAATGCGAGCCGACGCAGCACACCCCGGGCAATGCGCGGATCGACCCAGAGCATCTGCATCGCGGTGATCAATCCGTCGCGACCGAAGGTGGTCGAATACCAGGGGATGCCGGCATAGGGGTATCGGCCCTGCGGCGTATCCGTCATCAGCATGTTGAGGTCCGCCGTGGCACGGCACAGCACCTCGTTGAAAATGTTGTTGGAAGTCTCAATGCTGGTCGCGCAGGCGCTCGCTCGCCGCATTTCGCGACGGTGGGCCAAGAGGCCGCGGAAAAACGAAACCGGCTTCGGCGTCATCGCCTTGTTGCAGGATACCGCGACGAACAACGCCGTCGTTTCGCCTGGCGCCAGTTCGAAATGATAGGTCGCCGAATTGACGGAAAGCCGGGTCGGCCGCGGATCGAAATGCAGGGTGGTCGAGCGCCCTTCGCCGTCGAGCCCTTTGTATTCGAGCACGACTTCGGCCGGGCCGAGCAACCGGCTGGAACCGGTCCCGCGCCGCGACCGGTGTTCGCCGCGCACCTCGAACAGGTCGGCGAAATCATTGTCGAACAGCAGCGACAGGTCGAAGCTCGCCGGACGGTCGCCATGGTTCTGCAGCGCGATCCGCTGGTAGGCCGTACCGCGCCACAGGAACATCGAGCGCATGATGTGCAGCGTATCTTTCTGCAGCACCAGCCGTCCGTTGCGGTAAACGTCGGAATTGCTGAGATCGACGGTTAGCGCCGAATTGTCGTCGCGCAGATTGGATCCGAGCAGCAACGGCTGGACGTCGTCGAGCACCATTTCAAGGCGGGAAAGATAGCGCGTATCGGCGTTGAACAGGCCGTCGGGACCGCCTGCGGACGCACCGATGTCGCCGTGACTATCGAGAACAATGAAAGTGTCATCGTGCTTCAGCGAGCGTCGCGGCCGCGTCGCCGGACCGGTCATGGGAATGTAGAAAGGCGACTCCAAGACCTGCTCAGGCGTATGGGACTTAACCAACTGGGTGACTTCGGCTATCATTCGCACCTCGAAGCGATCCTCTAGGGTATCGTTCGTTCCGAACGAATCGGAACCACACCTTGGGATTTCTAGTGAACGCGTTTACTTGACGCAAACCGGCTTCCGGCACCGCACACAGCTAGATCAGGCGAGCGAGTCTCGGCCGACTCGCGCGAGCCGTCGCAGCAGGCCTTAACAACATCAAGACGGCGACGAACCTGTTTGCGTGAGATGGCAACAGCAAGACGGCCGTATGGAGGAAGCAAGATACGGTTCGAGGGAACCTGGCGCGAGCCGGAACGTTCCACTGTCTGATGCGCTGGCGCCAGCGGAATCGAGGCTTGGTGAGGTTGAGCACAGGAGACCGTAAATGCGCATCGCGCAAATTGCACCGCTGACGGAGGCTGTTCCCCCCAAGCTTTATGGCGGAACCGAACGGGTGGTGCACTGGCTGACTGAAGAATTGGTCGCGCTGGGGCATGAAGTCACATTATTCGCCAGCGGCGATTCCAGAACCTCCGCAAAGCTCGATGCCACATGGCCCAAGGCGCTACGTCTCGACGGTTCGGTCCGCGACCCCAACGCTCTGCACATGGTGATGCTCGAGCGCGTACGTCAGAAGTGCGACGAAGAAGAGTTTGATTTTCTGCATTTTCATCTCGATTATTACCCGTTCTCACTCTTCTACCGGCAACCGACCCCCTTCCTGACAACGCTGCATGGCAGGCTCGATCTCCCTGAACTGCAACCCGTGTTCAGCGCCTTCCCCCGTGTTCCCGTGGTATCGATCTCGAACGCGCAGCGGCGGCCGGTTCCACAAGCCAACTGGACCGGAACCATCTACCACGGCCTGCCCGAGGACCTGCTGATACCGAAGCCGGTGAAGCCGTCCTATCTCGCCGTGCTCGGGCGCATCGCACCGGAAAAAGGAGTCGACCGCGCCATCCAGATCGCCGCCCGCTGCGGCATTCCCCTCAAGATCGCGGCAAAGATCGATCGCGCTGACCAAGAGTATTACGAAGAGGTGGTTTCCCCGCTGATAAGGGCCAATCCGCTGGTCGAATTCATCGGCGAAATTTCTGACCGCGAGAAGCCGGATTTTCTCAGCGGCGCGCTTGGCCTGCTTTTGCCTATCGATTGGCCGGAGCCATTCGGCCTCGTCATGATCGAGGCTATGGCCTGCGGCACGCCGGTGATCGCTTACAACCGGGGATCCGTGCCCGAGATCATCGACCCCGGCCTCACCGGCTTCGTCGTCGAAGATGAAATCAGCGCTGTCGCCGTCGTCCATCGCCTCCCAGCGATGGACCGGGCGGCAATCCGCAGGCAGTTCGAGAAACGCTTCACGGCCCGCCGGATGGCGCTCGACTATCTGGCGGCCTATCGCAACCTGATGGAGGCGCCGGGACCGCGCATCAAGCTGGTCAGCAGCGCGGAGTAAAACCGGCTCCATCTCCTCCCCATCCGGGAGGACACAAGTTTGTGCTTTCGGGTCTCACCTTGCCATGGTTCGCTTCGGCTCGACGATCTCGAACATCCGCGGGAACTCGTCCATCAGCAACATCAATTCGCCGAGCCGCGTCGGATTGCCGGACGTCTTGATCCTGCCGCCGGCGACCGCCTCCGGAAACGTCATGAAATCGGCGATGACCTCGTCTAGCGCGCCGCGCGAGAGCGTAAAGCCGGCGTCGGCGTCGGCCGCTTGCGCGCCGGCGGCATAGGTCAGCGCGCAATTTTCCAGGTTGAGGATAAAGGTCTCGCCGGTATCGGTGAAATTCCAGTTCAGCACGATGCGCTTGCCTTCGGCCCTGGATCCGTTGAGCCGGACGCCAAGCACGTCCCAGAGCTGTTCGGTACGCAGCGCCGCCAGCGTTTCGCGCGGTATCGCCGCACGCGGCGGCGCCTTCGGCATGCCCTGCCGGAGTTCCTGGGCTCCGAACAGATAGGCGTTGCGCCAGGTCGCGCTTTCCGAGGCGTAGCCGAGCTGCTCGAACGTGTCGGCAAGGATGGCGCGGGCGCCCTGGTTTTCGGGATCGGCGAACACCAGATGGCTCACGGCTTGCGCGACGAAACGGAATTCGCCCCTGGCAAAGTCCTTGGCCGCGCGCGCCAGGATAGCATCCGCGCCGCCCATATACTCGACGTACTTCTTGCCGGACTCGACCGGCGGCAACGGATCGAGATGAACAGGGTTGGCATCGTACCAGCCGAGATATTTCTGATAGATCGCCTTCACATTGTGCCTGATGTGGCCGTAATAGCCGCGGCCGTGCCATGCACCCTCGAGACTCGCCGGCAGGCGGATCACTTCCGCGATTTCGGTCGCCGTCAGCCCGTGGTTCATCAGGCGGATGGTCTGGTCATGCGCAAACTTGTAGAGATCGCGCTGCTGGCGGATCATGGTGTCGATCCGCTCCTGTCCCCAGACCGGCCAGTGATGCTGGCCGCACATCGCATTCGCCTTGCCGCCCCACATCTGCAGCGCCTCGCCGAGATATTTCGACCAGGCGAGCGCGTCGCGCACGTCGGCGCCACGGAACGGCAGCAGATTGTGGAAATTATGCGTGCAGTTCTCCGCCAGATTCAGCACCTTGTAGGGCGGGATGAAGAAATGCATCTCCGCCGGCGCTTCGCTGTTCGGCGCCATCTGGAACTCGAATTCGACGCCGTCGATGATTCGCTTGTCGCCGGTCGCCACGATGTGATCGGTCGGGCGCAGCAGCGCCACCGAGCCCGCCGCCATCGACTTGCCGAGCCCGCAATCGACCTGGCCGCGAACGCCCTTGGCGAGAAACGGCCCGAACTGATATTGCGCACGCCGCAGCATCGCCGGTCCCGCGATGATGTTTTCCGAGACCGCGTGCTCCATGAATAAATTGGGCGCAATGATCGGAACCCGGCCACCGGCGAGCGTTTCATCGTCGAGCACGCCACGCGCGCCGCCCCAATGGTCGGTGTGGGTGTGGGTGAAGATGACGGCGCTGACCTGCCGCTTGCCGCGGTGCTTGAAGTAGAGCTCCATCGCCGCCCGGGCGCCCTCGATCGAGGTCAGCGTATCCACCACGATGACGCCGCGCTCGCCCTCGATCAGCGTCATGTTGGCGATGTCGAGCCCGCGCACCTGATAGACGCCGGGCACCACTTCGAACAGGCCGTGATGCATGTTGAGCCGCGACTGCCGCCACAGGCTGGGATCGACCGTGGCCGGGGCTTGTTCGGCCGACAGAAAGCCATAGGGTTCCAGGCTCCAGACCACCCTGCCCTGCGGCGAAACAATCCTGGCGTTCTCCACCGTGCCGAGAAAACCGCGCGCGGCGTCGTCGAAATCGCGCGTGTCGGAGAACGGCAGTGCCTTCAGCGTCGCCGCGTGCTGCGCGATGACCTGCGCGGAAGCTTCCTTCGGAGATTCTCCGATCGTTTCCATCGTGGCTGACTGGCTCATTGTTGTGTGCTCCCTTGCAGCGTACCGAGGGTCGAGCAATCCGAACGGCGTCAGCGAAACGTCAGCCCCTCGAACTGGCCGCTGCTGCGCCATGCCTCAATGTATTTGAAATAGGCCAACGGGCCGGCAGGATGACCGACATTGAGCTTGGCGGAGGGCCCCGGCTCGCGCCCTTCATTGTTGTAATAGCCGGGCGTGCAGTCGGGCGAGCCGATCATCCGGCCGGCGCCGGTCAACAGCAATTCAACCCAGCAATCCTCGGCCTCGCGGGTGACCTCAATTTCCTTGAAGCCTTGGGCCAGGGCATGGCCGACCATCAGCGCGATGGTTCTCGCCGCCTCGGTCAAATTGTGCGGCACGTTGGAAATCAGGTTGGCGCCCTGCGTCGGCTGCACCAAGAACGCGTTCGGGAAACCATGGACGTGAATGCCGTGCTTGGTCCGCATGCCCGCGGCCCAATGCTCCGACAGCCTGAGCCCGCCGCGGCCGACCAGGTCGAAGCCCGCCCGTCGCTTGTACTCGGTGCCGACTTCGAATCCCGAGGCATAGATGATGCAGTCGAGCTGATACTCCTTGCCGGCGACGACGACGCCGTTTCCGGTGATCCGCTCCACCCCCTTACCGTCGGTATCGACCAGATAGGTGCCCGGGGTGTTGAAGGCCTGCAGGTATTCGTCGTGGAAGCACGGGCGCTTGCAGAGCTGGCGATACCAGGCCTTGAGCTTGGCCGCGGTTTCGCGATCGCCGACGATCGCGTCAACCCGGGCGCGGATCTCCTCCATCTTCTCGAAATCGGAATCCTCGAACGCCGCCAGCATGTTCTTCGGGATTCGCTGCTCGCGCGGCAGGTCCATGATCCTGGCCCGAATTCGCCGTGACAGGTCGGTCCAGCCGTCCTGCACCAGATCCTCCTCCGCGGTACCTCCGGCCTGGTTCGCCGTAAAGTTCTCAAGCCAGCGCTGCTGCCAGCCCGGCGTCGCGATTTCCGAAAACCAATGGGGATCAATCGGCGCGTTGGCCCTGACGTCCACCGACGACGGCGTGCGCTGGAACACGTAGAGTTCCCAGCAGGCGCGCGCCAGATGCGGCACGCACTGCACCGAGGTGGCGCCGGTGCCGATGATCCCGACGCGCTTGTCCGCCAGCGCGGCCATCGGCGCGCCCTTGGGATCACCGCCGGTGTAGGCGTAGTCCCAGCGGCTGGTATGGAAGGAGTGCCCTTTGAAGGACTCGATGCCGGCGATGCCAGGAAGCTTGGGGACATGCAGCGGCCCCGTCCCCATGCCGACGAATTGCGCGGTGAAGGCGTCGCCGCGGTTGGTGCTGACATGCCAGCGCGACGTCGCCGCGTCCCACTCCAGGCTCACGACCTCGGTATGGAACAGCGCGTTGCCATAGAGACCATATTGCCTGCCGATGCGTTGGCAATGCGCGAGAATTTCAGGCGCGTGCGCGTATTTCTCCGACGGCATGTAGCCGGTTTCTTCGAGCAGCGGCATATAGACCAGCGAGGCGGTGTCGCATTGCGCGCCGGGATACCTGTTCCAGTACCAGGTGCCGCCGAAGTCGCCACCCTTCTCGATGATCCTGACATCCCCGACACCGGCTTCCGAAAGCCGGGCAGCGGTGGCGAGCCCGGCAAAGCCGCCGCCGATGAAAGCAAAGACGACATGATCCGTCTTCGGCTCGCGAGGAACGACCGGCATGTAGGGATCGTCGAGATAATGCGCGAGCTGCCCTGCGACGCGCAGATACTGCTCGTTGCCATCGGGGCGAAGCCGCTTGTCGCGCTCCTCCGCGTATTTCTGGCGCAGCTTCGCCTTGTCGGTCGCGTCGCCTTGCAAACCCTGCGGTTGGTCCGATGTGGTCATCCGGGGGGTGCCCTTCGGGAAGTCAGGATCCAACGCTGATGACGACGGATCACCAGCCGTTACTCATCTGCCAACGACCCGGTGTCTCGATAGGCCCAGCAACTCTCGCGCGGCAGCGAGACCTGGGTCTCGGCACCGACCTGATGCCGGGCCGCGGTGCCCAGCTCCACCACTTCCAGCCGGCGGCCGAACAGTTCGATGCCATAGGCGGTCTGCGTGCCCTGATAGCGGCGGTCGACGACGCGGGCGGAAAAGACGTTGACGCCGTCATGCCTGCCGATCGCAATGTTCTCCGGCCGCAACGCAACGCGCACTTTCTCATTCGCACCGAGCGATTGCAGCAACGCCACCTCTCCCCGCCTGCCGTCGCCGAAATCCACGGTGCCGTACGCGCCGTTCCGTGATACCAGCGTGCCCGCAAGCTCATTGGTCGCGCCGGTGAAGTTGGCGACGAACAAGTCCGCCGGGCGATTGTAGATCGCGTCCGGCGAATCCATCTGAAGCAGCTTGCCGTCGCGCATCACGCCGATGCGGTCGCCCAGCACCACCGCCTCGGCCTGGTCATGGGTGACGTACAGCGCGGTCATCCCGGTCTGCTTGAGGATGACGCGAAGATCATCGCGCAGCCGCAGCCGCAATTTGGCGTCGAGGTTTGACAAGGGCTCGTCGAGCAGCAGCAATTGCGGCCGATAGACCATGCTGCGCGCCAGCGCTACCCGCTGCATTTGGCCGCCCGACAGCGCGACCACCGGCCTTTCGGCATATTCCGAAAGGCCGACCAGTTCGAGCGCCTCGTCGACCATGCGACGGGCCTCGCTGCGGGAAAACTTCCGATGCTTCAGGGGATAGACCACGTTCTGGCGCACCGTCATGTGCGGCCACACCGCATAGGACTGAAACACCATGCCGAGTTCGCGCAGCCGCGGCGGCACCGAAATGCCGCGTTCCGGCGAGGATACGACCCTGCCGGCAATGTTGATTTCTCCCGACGTCGGATGCTCCAGACCTGCGACGCAGCGCAGCGTCGTGGTCTTGCCGCAGCCGGAGGGGCCGAGCAATACCACGATCTCGCCGGCCGGTACGTTGAAGCTGACGCCATCGACCGCCGGCCGGCCGATCGCAAACTGCTTACGCAGATCGGTGACTTCAAGCGTCGCGGTCATGAGCGCGCTTTCTCCACGCGATCGCTCACTGCCGGTACCCGAAAGTCTTGTCCCACTCCGCGACCCAGGCCGACTGCAACTTGACGTACTCATCAAATTTTGGATACCAGACCTTGACCACCTTGGGATCGAAGCCCTCGGGATAAACGGGCGGCACCTTCAACGAGGTCAGGTTCCCGAGTTCCTTGATCATGAAGGTCTGCCCCTCCAGCGACAGGCACCAGTTCAAGAACAATCTTGCCGCGTTGGGGTTCGCCGCGGTCTTGGGAATGCCGCTCGCGTAGGGATTGACCGGCGCTCCCTCCGGCGGGAAGAAGATCTTGATCGGCGCGCCGTCCTTCTGCTTCGGATAGATCGCGTTGTAGAGCAACGGCCCCATCGCCACCTCGCCACGCACCATCGAATCCGACATCGGCGCGCCAGAGGGATAGAGGATCGGCCGGGTCGCCGCCTGCTTGGCCCAGTAATCCTCGCCGAGCACCTGCCGTTCGAACATGATGCGGGTCCAGGTTGTGCCGCCGGACTGGGCGATCACCTGCCCGGTCATCTTCTCATATTGCGGCTTGGTCAGGTCCCTCCAGGATTTCGGCGGATCCTTGACCAGTTCGGAGTTGTAGGCGATCGACCAGACCAGCGTGACCCGCGGCCACAGTTTCGGTGAAATCTGTGCATCGGGATTGTAGTCCGCCGCATTCGGCGGCGCGTAATCCTGGAACATGTCGGCCAGCGGCAGCATCAGGGAGCGGTCCGAATGATCGATCACGTCGGCGATGAGCTTGCCGGCGGCGGCTTCCGTTTTTACGCGCGTGATGAGCTGACCGCCCGGGGCGCGCACCATCTCGATCCTGATTTCCGGGAAGCGCTTGTTGAAAGCCTTGATGACCTGTTGTTCGACCTCGGCGAAATTCGCGGTGTAGAACACCAGCTTGCCTTCGGCCTTGGCCGCCGCGATCAGTTCGGGCGATCCGAACTGCTGCGCCTGCACGGGCCCGCACCATGCGAGGCCCGCCAGCCCGGCGAACGCGGCGATCCCGGTGAATGTCCTTCTATCCATGGCCAATCCTCCCTTTGAGTTGTTATCCGGCGCGCACGACGCTGCCCTGCGTCGCACCGCGCGACAGCCAGTTGGCGCCGCCGATGAGAACGCCGAGCAGAACCGTCTGCACCAGGCTGAATGCGGCGGTCTTTCCAAGATTGCCGCCCTCGTAATAGTCCAGCAGCAGCACCGACATCACCATGGTGTTGCTGGTGTAGAGAAACAGCGACGAGCCCAGTTCACGGATCGCCAGCACGAATAGCAGCGTCATCGACGCGATCACGCCCGGCCGCGCCAGCGGCAACACAATCGTCCTGATGGTGCCGAGCACGCCCTTGCCGCAGACCCAGGCTGCTTCCTCGAGCTCGCGGTGGATCTGCAGGAACGAGGTCGACAGCGCCTTGACGGTATCGGGCATGAAGCGCGCGATGAACGCCAGCGCCAGAATCCAGATCGTCCCATAAAGACCGGCGGGAATTCCGATCCAGGCCCAGAGATAGGCGACGCCGACCACGAGGCCGGGGATGGCCACCGGAATGGTCGAAATCAGATCGATCCAGCGCCGGCCCGTCACCTGGGTCCGGTGAATGGTATAGCCGATGGCAAAGGCGAGCGCGCCGCCGACCACGGCGGTGATGACCCCGACTTCGACCGCGTTGTAGATCGAACGCAGGGTCAGCGGATTGTCGAAGATGCTGTAGAAATGCATCAGCGAATACTGCTTGAGGTCGAACAGGCTGGCGGCATCACGGATGAACATGAATTTTCGAAACGCGGCGACGATCAGCGCCAGCAGCGGCAGCAGCACCACGACGAGAAGGTAGACGAAGCCGAGGCCGAAGGTGAACCAGCGCCATCGCCCCAGGTCGAGGCTGCGCGGCCGGAACGCCTTGCCGGCGACGGTCGTGTAGCTGCGGCCGCTCAAGACCTTGTGCTGCAGCCAGACAAGAAGGCCGGTGACCACCATCAGGATGATCGCGACCGCGGCGGCGGTATTGTAGAGCGGCGGCGACCAGTTGGTGAGCTTGAAGATATAGGTGGTCAGCACCGCAAGGTTGGTCGGTGCGCCCAGCACCGCCGGGATGCCGTAGATGCCGAGCATGACGATGAACGACAGCAGCATGCCCGAGATGATCGCCGGCATGATCAGCGGAAACGTCACCGAGAACAGCGTCGCGAAGGCGCTGGCGCCGGAAATCTCGGCGGCCTCTTCCAGGCTCGGGTCCATGTTGCGCAGCGCCGAGGAGGTGAACATGTAGACGTAGGGCGCGTAGTAGATGCCGAACACAATCACCAGACCCCACATCGAATAGAAATCGACACGCCAGTCGAGGCCGATCCATTTGAACATGGTGTTGATCAGGCCGGTCTTGGGCGAACCGAGAATGGCCCATGCGACGCCCGCCACCAGCGGCGGCGCGAACAACGGCAAGATGCTGGCGGCCGCGATGAAGCCCTTGAACGGCGTATTGGTGCGGACGACGATCCAGGAGAACAGCAATCCGATCACGACCGCGATCAGGGTCCCGCCACCGCAGGCGATCAGCGTGTTGACCAGCGCCTCCGCGACATTGGGGTTGGCGAGCACGGTGAGGAAGTTCGCGATCGAGAGATGACGGAGCGAGATGCCCTCGACGACCGGGTTGGTGTCGGTTAGCGAGCCCAATAGCAGCATCAGGATCGGATAGATGACGAGGAAGCCGAGGATCGCCAGCAGGAGCGAAACCCACAGGCCGGCCCACATGCGCCCCCGCACGCCGTCACCGGCGCTACGCACGACTTCGCTGCGCCCGCTTGCCTGACCGTTCAATGCGTTCCCCCCTCGCCGATGACCGTCTATTTGTCGATTTGCGGTCGCGATGGGCAAAACCCTAGTCGATTGTGCGGCGGGCCGAAAGGTGGTCAAAAGCCGGGCGTGCGAATATGGCGCGGAAGCCGCAGTTCCCGCCGCAGCGCCAGACACGCCTGGCCCGGGACTCGGGGTGGGGCTCGGCACCCGGCGCGGGGCGGGCCGGGACTACCGCTCCGCGAACGCCTTCTCCACCACGAACTGCGCGGGCTCGCCGTGGTTGCCTTCGACGAAGCCCCTGCCGGTGAGCAGGGCGCGGGTGTCCGTCACCAGCGCCGGGCTGCCGCAGATCATGACGCGGTCATGGGCGGGGTCGAGCGAGGCCAGCCCGATATCGCCGAATAGCCTGCCTGAAGTGATCAGGTCGGTAATGCGGCCGCGGTTGCGGAAGGGGTCGCGCGTCACGGTCGGGTAGTAGATCAGCTGGTTGCGGATGTAGTCGCCGATCAGTTCGTCGTTCGGCAGCTTTTCGGTGATCATCTCGCCATAGGCGAGTTCCTTGACGCGGCGGCAGCCGTGCAGCAGCACCACTTTGTCGAAGCGCTCATAGGTTTCCGGGTCCTTGACCACGCTCAGGAACGGGGCGAGGCCGGTCCCGGTGCCGATCAGATAGAGGTTACGGCCGTCTTCGAGATTATCAATGACGAGCGTGCCGGTCGCCTTGCGGCTGACGATGATCGCGTCGCCCTGCTTCAGATGCTGCAGGCGCGAGGTCAGCGGCCCGTCCGGCACCTTGATCGAAAAGAACTCGAGCCGGTCCTCGTAATTGGCGCTGGCGACGCTGTAGGCGCGCAGCAGCGGCTTCTCGCCGACCTTCAGCCCGATCATGGTGAACTCGCCGTTCCTGAAACGAAACGAGGGATCGCGCGTGGTGGTGAAGCTGAACAGCGTGTCGGTCCAGTGATGGACGCTGAGGACGCTTTCCTGGTTGAAGTTGCTCATCCTGACCGATCCCGTCTTGCCTGTTCCGCCTTGCCGATCCCGCCGCGCGGCGGCCGATCTGCAATGTTCGCATCGTTTGTACACAATCATTCGTATACGAATGAATAATCCAGCTTGATCCCGCCGTCAAGCCGCGGGCAAGATGGCGTTCCGCGCCCGAAAGCATTGAACACAAAGGACAAACCGATGGCCCACGATGCACCTGAGGCAGCCGGCCCGAGCAAGCTGGTGATCCGCAATATCGGGCTGCTGCTGTCAGGGGCGCTGGAGCGGCCGATCCTGGATGCGGACACGATCGCGGCCGAGAACGGCAAGATCACCGCCATCGGCCGCCTCAAGGACGTCGATACCGAGGGCGCCACCACCATCATCGACGCCCGCGGCGCCACCGTCGCGCCGGGCCTGATCGACAGTCACGTGCATCCCGTCGCCGGCGACTGGACGCCGCGGCAGAACCAGATCAACTGGATCGACAGCTATCTCCACGGCGGCGTCACCACCATGATCTCGGCCGGCGAGGTTCACATGCCCGGCCGTCCCCGCGACGTGATCGGCCTGAAGGCGATGGCGATCTTCGCGCAGCGTTCGTTCTGGACGCTCCGCCCCGGCGGCGTGAAGGTTCATGCCGGCGCGCCCGTGATCGAGTGCGAGATGGTCGAGGACGATTTCAAGGAGTTGGCCGCAGCCGGCGTCAAGCTGCTCGGCGAAGTCGGCCTCGGCGGCGTCAAGGACGGGCCGACCGCGCGCAAGATGGTGGGCTGGGCGCGCAAATACGGAATTCAAAGCACGATCCACACCGGTGGGCCCTCGATCCCCGGCTCCGGATTGATCGACAAGGACGTGGTGCTGGAAGCCGATACCGACGTGGTCGGTCACATCAATGGCGGCCACACCGCGCTGCCCGACGACCAGATCCGCTGCATCTGCGAGGGCTGCAAGCGCGGGCTGGAGCTGGTCCACAACGGCAACGAGCGTTCGGCGCTGTTCACGCTACGCATCGCGCGCGAAATGGGCGATCTCAACCGCGTCATCCTCGGCACCGACGCGCCGGCCGGCTCCGGCGTGCAGCCGCTCGGCATCCTTCGCATGGTCTCGATGCTCTCCTCGCTCGGCGAACTGCCGGCCGAAATCGCCTTCTGCCTGGCCACCGGCAACACCGCGCGGATGCGCGCGCTCGACTGCGGCATCATCGAGGTCGGCCGCGCCGCGGATTTCGTCATCATGGACATGGCGCAGCATTCCGCCGGCAAGAACATCCTGGAAAGCGTGCAGCTCGGCGACCTGCCCGGCATCGGCATGACCATCATCGACGGCATCGTCCGCACCCAGCGCAGCCGCAACACCCCGCCGGCAACGCGGATGCCGGAGATCGTCGGCCGCTGATCAGCGCAGCTTGTTCAACAGCGCCATCAGGGTTTCGCGCTCTTTGGCGTCCAGCGGCGCCAGCGTTTCCTTGGTGATGGCCAGCGCGTTCGGCGCGGCCTTCTCCGCCAGTTGCTGGCCGGCGCGCGTCAGGCTGACCAGCAGGCGGCGGCCGTCCTCGGGATCGGGGCAGGTTTCGGTCAGGCCGCGCGCGGTGAGGCGGTCGATCACGCCCTTGATGGTGGCGACGTCCATCGCCGTCAATCGCCCCAGCAGGTTCTGCGAGCACGGGCCGGTCTCATTCAGCTTCGCCAGCGCGGCCCATTGCGTCGGCGTCAGGTTGATCCCGATCTCGCGCGCGAAGATGGTGGCGTGGCGCTGCCACACTTGGCGCAGGATGAAGCCGATCTGCTCGTCGAGAACATAGCACGGCCGCGCCGGCTTGACGGTCCGTTTCGGCGAAACACTCCTTGCCATCTGCGCTCCCTGCCCTTGCCTTTCCTCGTTCCGGTTACAGCGACAGGTGCGCGTCCCGGATGTCGGGCCGCGCGTCGAGTTCGGCCATGGTTCCACCGAAGCAGATCCTGCCGCGTTCGATGATATAGGCGCGGTCGGCAATCAGCCGCGCGAAATGCAGGTTCTGCTCGGACACCAGGATGCCGACGCCTTCCTTCTTCATCGCCAGGATGGCGTCTACCATCTGCTCGACGATCTTCGGCGACAACCCCTCCGAGGGCTCGTCGAGCAGCACCAGCGAGGGATTGCCCATCAGCGTCCGCGCGATGGTCAACATCTGCTGCTCTCCCCCGCTCATGCGCCCGCCCGGACGGTTGCGCATCTCGGCAAGATTTGGAAACAGCGTGAACAGCTTCTCCCGCGTCCAGTGCGGCGCATTGGGACGTTTCGGCTGGCGGCCGACTTCGAGATTTTCGTCGACGGTGAGGTCGGTGAAGATGCGCCGCTCCTCCGGCACGTAACCGAGCCCGCCGCGGACGATGGCGTGGGTCAGCTCGGCCGAGACGTCCCTGCCCTCGAACAATATCCGCCCCGAACGATTTTCCACCAGGCCGACGATGGAACGGAACGTCGTCGACTTGCCGGCGCCGTTGCGGCCGAGCAGCGTCACCACCTCGCCTTCGCCGACGTCGAGCGCGATGTCGAACAGGATGTGCGCCGGCCCGTAAAAGCTGTTGAGGCCTGAAACCTGCAGCTTCATGCGCCCGCTCCCTCGCGGTGGCGCGCGTCGTAAACCAGCCCTTCGCCGAGATAGATGGCGCGCACCTGCGGGTTGCCGCGAACTTCCTCCGGCGAGCCTTCGGCGATCAGGCTGCCGCGGTTCAGTACGAGGATACGGTCGGCGTGCTCGAATACCACGTCCATGTCGTGCTCGGTGAAGAGCACACCGATCGATTTTTCGCGGGCAATACGCGTGGTGAGCCGCATCAGTTCAATTCGCTCGCGCGGCGCCATGCCGGCGGTCGGCTCATCCATCAGCAGCAATCTTGGCTGGTTGGCGAGCGCGACCGCAAGTTCGAGCCGCTTGAGATCGCCATAGGCCAGTTCGCCGCACGGCCGCCCGGCATAGGCGCCCATGCCGACGAGATCGAGCAGCCGGCCCGCCTCCTCGCGCGCGTAGTTCCCGGTCGAGCCCCAGAGATTGAACAACTGCCGGCCATACGATACCAGCGCGACCTGCACGTTCTCGCGCACGGTCATGGTCGGGAACGTCGCGGTGATCTGGAACGTGCGTCCGACGCCGAGCCGCCAGATCGCGCGCGGCTTCCGGCCGACCGTATCCTCGCCGAGCAGGTTGATGCGGCCGCTGTCGGGGACATTCTGGCCATTGAGCATGTCGAAGCAGGTGCTCTTGCCGGCGCCGTTGGGCCCGATCAGCGCCAGGATTTCGCCGGCCCTGAGCTGGAACGACACGCTGCGCACGGCATGGACGCCGCCATAGGATTTGCTCAGGTTTTCGACCGACAGCAATGTGGGGACCATGCTCATTCGGCAGTCTCGACCCGGGAGTTAAGGGACACGGGTTTCGCCGCCGCGGATCGCCGGCGATTCCTGATCGCCTCCAAGGTGCCGACGATGCCCTTGGGAAACGCCACGACGATCAGCACGATGAAGCCGCCCATCACCAGCTTGGACAGATCGGTCTGGCTCACCAGCCAGATGCTGGCCGCCTTGAAGACGATCGCGCCGATCACGGCGCCGGAAACCGTCTCGACGCCGCCCAGCAACACCATGACCAGCGCATCGACCGACAGCGAGATGCCGAGGCTGTCCGGGAACACGCTTCCCTTCAGATAGGCGAACAATGCGCCGGCAAACCCGGCCAGCGTGCCGGCTATGACGAAGGCGGTCCATTGTACGCGCTTGCCGTCGATGCCGATCGCTTCGCTGCGCAGCGGCGAGTCCCGCGTCGCCCGCAACGCATAGCCGAACGGCGAAAACACGATCACCCGCAGCAGGGCGACCGCGGCGGTCGCGATCCCGAGCGACAGCCAGTAGAAATTCGCCGGGCTCGCTGCCCATTTTTCCGGCCAGACGCCGAGGATGCCGTTGTCGCCGCCGGTAACCGCGACCCACTGGAATGCGATCGACCAGACGATCTGGGCAAAAGCGAGCGTCAGCATCGCGAAATAGACGCCGGACAATTGCACGGCAAAGAAGCCGAACACCGCAGCACCCAGCAGGCCCAGCAGCGGGCCGAGCAACAGCGAGACGATCATCGGCAATCCCGCCGCCTTGGCCAGGAACGCGACGCCATAGGCGCCGAGCCCGAAATAGGCGGCGTGACCGAATGAGGCGAGCCCGCCGACCGACATCAGGAAATGCAGACTGGCGGCGAAGATCACGAAGATCGCGATCTCCGAGCCGACGGTAAGCGCATAATTGCCGGCGACCAGCGGCAGCATCGCCGCAACGACCAGTGCGCCTGCTGACAGTAACCGTTCATTCGCGGTCAGCGGCCGCCACGGCGTAACGGTCAGGCCAGGCGTGCGGCGCGCGGCCGCCTCCGGTCTACCGAACAGCCCCCATGGCCGCACGATCAGCACCACCGCCATCACCAGGAAAACCAGGATGATGGAGATCTTCGGAAAGATCAGGATGCCGAAGGCGTTGAGTTCGGACACCAGCACGGCGGCGACAAAGGCGCCGATGATGCTGCCGAGCCCGCCGATCACCACGACCACGAACACCTCGACGATGATGCGCAGGTCCAGCGCGTGGTGCACGGCATCGCGTGGGATTTGCAGCGCGCCGCCGAGCGCTGCGAGAAAGACGCCGAGCGCGAACACGCTGGTGAACAGCCATTTCTGATTGACGCCGAGCGCGGCCACCATGTCGCGGTCCTGGGTCGCCGCGCGCACCAGCACACCCCAGCGCGTGCGCTGGAACAGCAGCCAGAGCGCGCCGAGAACGATCGGACTGAGCGCGATCAGGAACAGGTCGTAGCTCGGGATCTTCTGGCCGAAGAAATCGACCGCGCCCCGGAAGCCGGGCGCGCGTCGACCGAGCAGATCGTCCGGGCCCCAGATCAGCACCACGATATCCTGAACCATCAGGGTCAGGCCGAAAGTCGCGAGCAACTGGAACAGCTCCGGCGCATGGTAGATTCGTCGCAACAGCACCATCTCCACCAGCACGCCGATCACCGCGACCACCAGCGCCGCCACGACGATCCCGCCCCAGAAACCGAGCGCGCCGGAGAAGCGTTCGGTCAGCGTGAACGCGACATAGGCGCCGAGCATGTAGAACGCGCCATGCGCGAAGTTCACGATCCGCGTCACGCCGAAGATGATCGACAAGCCCGACGCGACCAAAAACAGCGACGCCGCGCTGGCGAGACCGGTCAGGAACTGCACGAAGTAGAAGGCCATTGGCGGTCCGGGTTGGCGCGGCGTCAGAGCGGGGCCTTCATCCTTCGAGACGGCGCTTCGCCTCCTTCGGATGAGGTTTTGCTTACCTCGCCCCGCTTGCGGGGAGAGGTCGGGTCGCCCTTGCGATCCGGGTGAGGGGGTACAGGTCTATCAGCGAAATACGACTCGTGGAGAGAGCCCCTCACCCCGACCCTCTAAGAGCGAGCTTCGCTCGTCTCGACCCCGCAAGAGCGGGGCGAGGGAGTAGTATACACCTCACTGCTTCGGGCGCATCTTTTCCACTTCGGCATCGCTCGGCAGATAATCGGCGCCCTTGCGGTAGACCGAGTTCACCATCACGCCCTTGCCATCCTTCAGCGCTGTCCTGCCGACATAGGCCCCGAGCGTCGATTGATGGTCGATCTTGCGGAAGGTGATCTCGCCGAACGGCGATGGCATCGTCAGACCCTGGGCCGCCGCGATCAGCTTCTCCGGATCGGTCGAGTTGGCCTTCGTCAGGATCGCGGCGGCGGCCTTGATGGTCTGGTAGCCGACGATCGAGCCGAGCCGCGGATAGTCGTTGAACTTGGCCTGATAGGCCTTCAGGAACTTGTCGTGGTCCGGCGTCTTGATGTCGTACCAGGGATAGCCCGTGACGATCCAGCCTTCCGGAGTTTCCTCCTTCAAGGGATCGAGATATTCAGGTTCACCGGTGAGGAAGGACACCACCGCGCGATTCTTGAACAGGCCGCGGGTATTGCCTTCGCGCACGAGCTTGATGAGATCGGCGCCGAAGGTGACGTTGAGGATCGCTTCCGGATTCGCGGCGGCAACCGCCTGCACCACCGGGCCGGCGTCGATCTTGCCCTGCGGCGGCCATTGCTCGTCGACCCACTGGATGTCGGGGCGCTTCTCCGACATCAGCTTCTTGAACACCGCGACCGCCGACTGGCCGTACTCATAATTCGGCGCGATCGTCGCCCAGCGCTTGGCCGGCAGCTTGGCGGCTTCTTCCACCAGCATCGCCGCCTGCATGTAGTTGGAGGGGCGCAGGCGGAAGGTGTAGCGGTTGCCCTTGGACCAGGTGATGGCGTCGGTGAGCGGTTCCGCCGCCAGGAAGAATACTTTTTTCTGGTTGGCGAAATCGCTGACGGCAAGCCCGATGTTGGACAGGAACGTGCCGGTCAGCATCACCACGTTCTCGCTCGACACCAGTTCGTTGGCCGCGGTGGTCGCATCCGCTGGCTTGCCGCCGTCGTCCTTGGAGATGACGACGAGCTTCTTGCCGTTGATGCCGCCCGCGGCGTTGACTTCCTCGAGCGCCAGCTGCCAGCCCTTGCGATAGGGTTCGGTGAAGGCCGGCAACAGCGAATAGCTGTTGATCTCGCCAATCTTGATCTCGCCCTGCGCCATGGCGCCGCCCGCCATGCCGGTCACCGCGATCGCCAGTCCTGCTCCAAGCAAATGTCTACGTCGCATCACTTACCTCCGATGTCTGAGAAACTATCTCAAGCCGTCTTCGCCCTTGACTTCCGAAACCGTCAATCCGCCGACACGTGGCAACGGCCGGCCGCTGTCGGTGACCGCCACCGCGACCATGATCTCGTTGGCGCGCGGCGCGTCGTTGATCTGCACCTCCATGCCGTCGAAATGGCTGCGCACGAACGCTGCGTCCTTGTGACCGAGCGGGATGTCGAGCGTGGTTCCCGGCCCGCTGCGCTTTTTCGACGACGGGATCAGCGCCGCGCCCTTGCCCAGCACCTTGCGCACCGGCGCGCCCATCTTCGGATGCAGGATTGCGGCCGCGTGCTCGAGTTCACCGTTTTCGCCGACCGCCGCGGCCTTGCCGTAGCTCTGCGCCCGCGCGCCATCGATGCCGAGTGCTGCGACCGCCTTCTGCGCCAGCAGTTCGCCAAGCTCCTCGCCGATCGCGATCAGCGGCGAAAGGTCTTCGACATAGCGGCCGGCGAATGGGTTCTCGATCACGGCGATCGCCGCCGCGCGCCGCGTCGGCGGCGCGACCTTCTGGCCCATCTCCAGATGGGTCTCCTCGACCACCGTGACGATCTTGCGAATAACCGCGCTCATGCCGCCTGCCCCGCTCCGGTATGCGTCACGCCCTGCATCGCACTTTCATGCAACGCCGGCAACGCGCCTGCCCGGCTCCCTGTTGCGCCCACCACCGCCGTCTCGCCCAGTAGACGCAAGGTCGCACCCTCGATCAATCCCGTCGCCAGCATTTGCTGCGCCCGCTTCACCCCTGCCCGCAGCGCAAGGTCAATCTCGCGTTTCCCCAGTGGTCCGACGTTGCGGGTGACGAGCCGCGAACCGAGGTCGCTGTCGGGCTGCAACTCATTGGCCGGACAACGGACAATGGCGGGATGCCCGGCCAGGTCCACCGCATTGGCGATCACGGTGGCGACGGCATCGGCCTGCGCCGCGGTTTTCGCCAGCACGGTGACGGCGTCGGCGATCCCGAGCGAAAAGCTGCGACCGTGCCGTCCGCTGGTCGCGATGCCCCGGACCGGGTCGTCGGCCTTGATCTCGAATGTCCGCATCAAGCCTTCCCGATCCGGCCGGTCCAGCAGCCCGACGGTGAACTTCTCGCCGTCGGCCAGATGCAGCGCGATGTCGCCGCCATTGTTGACGAAAGCCCGGTCAAGCCGCGTTGCGCCCAGCATCGCGCCGAGGATTTCCTCGGCGACGCTGCCGGCCACTGCCGCCATCGGCGTGATGAAATGATCCCGAGCAAAGGGCGTCACGGCCGCGTGCATCCGGCGCGCGACGACGCCTCTCAGCGCGCAACGCCCCGGAACAACCGCCTGCCGCAATTCGGCAAGTTCGACACAAAGTTCATCCAGCAGGCCAGTGAAGCGCCGCGCCGCGGCGTCATAGGCGGCGCTCACTTCCGTGCCGCTGCCATTCGCCTCGATCACCAGATCGATCGGGCCGTCCTGCAGATGCAATCGCCTGCCGTCGGCAAGAAGCGCGATCTGCGGACGCCGCGTCATGTCCGTTGCCCCGGGATATAGGGCATCGGGCGGGTTTCGGTACTGTCCCGCAGCGACGCCAGCGGACGCACATGATCCATGTGGCCGCCGAGCGCGGCGTAGTCGGACAGCCGCAGCGTAAACTCGATTGGCGCGACCAGCGCCGGCGTTGGCACGTAGCCGAACGCGCCCGCCGGCATCTGCGTCACGTCGACCATGAAGGTGATGCCGCCGCCGGGCCAGACGTAAACCGGTGCGCCGCCGCAGGTCACCCGCGTCAGCGCGTCCTTGACCGACCGCGTCAGCCGCACCGGATTGTCGGTGACGCCGGCGCGCAGCGAGCCGCCGGCGCCACCCATGAACAGCACCGTGCACAACGCAGGTTCGCAATTTTCCTGGATACGCTCCACCGACAGTTTCAGGTCAGGCGGCATCGGCTTTTCGACCGGCTTGAGCTGATCGTCGAGCTGGTAATAGGCCGCATGCTCGCCGGTGGTCGAAACCATCAGCATGGTGAGACCGGGCCGCGCCTGCTTCGGATTGAACGGCCCCAGCACCGACAGGGGATCGGAGATTTTCGTGCCGCCCCAGCCGGTGCCGGGCTCGGCGACCTGAAAATAACGTCCCGGCGTCGAGCGCCGGCCTTTCATCTTGATTCCGGTGTCGGGGATATCCAGCAGTTTGCCGGCCTGGTGCTCCGACAGAACGCCGGTGATGTGGTCGTCCACCACCACGACCTCGTCGACCTTGCCGTGCCATTGCTTGGCGAACATGCCGATCGTCGCCGAGCCGCAGCCGACGCGCATGCGCTCTTCGGGGACGCCGTTGACGACAGGCGGATAGCCGGCCTGAACCACCACCGTAGCGCCGCCATCGATCACCAGTTCCACCGGCTTGCAATTGGAAAGGTCCATCAGCGCGTCGCAGGTGACACGCCCTTCCTTCTTGGACCCGCCGGTCAGATGATGCACGCCGCCGAGCGACAGCATCTGCGAACCATACTCACCCGTCGTGACATGACCGATCGCCTCGCCCTCGGCACGAACCGTCGCCGTCTCCGGGCCGAGATAGCGGTCGGTGTCGATCTTCACCTTGACGCCGCAATAGCTGAAAATGCCTTCGGTCACCACCGTGACCATGTCGACGCCGTCGATCTCGGAGGACACGATGAAGGGCGCCGGCTTGTAATCCGGATAGGTGGTGCCGGCGCCGATCGCGGTGACGAAGACGTTGGGCGCATGGACGATCTTGCCGTCCCAGTCGCCGCCCCCGGCCTGGAACGGCACCAGCCGGCCGCCATGCGTCACGGTTCGCTCCAGCACGATATGGGGATCGACGCGCACCAGTTCGCCGTTGTGGTTGGCATAGCGATCGCACGCGCCAGCCGCGCCCAGCTTGATGTAGCACATCACCGGACAGGCATCGCAACGGATCTTGTCGCCACCGGCGATCGTCGCATCGGTCATGAACAAGCCTGCAATCGAAGCGGCGTCGATCACGGCCGCGGCTTGGCGGCGCGATCATTTTGTTCGTATACGAACGATGTTGCGCGCGGACCGAAATCCTGTCAAGCGGCGCCGACGGCGAAACAATCCGATTGCCGCATAATAATTCATTTGCCTCGCCCTGCCGGCCACAAAGCGGGCAACGCCGCGGTGCGGGACCGCGCGCTTGCACGTTTGTATACAAACGGTATCTTTCCCCGACGTCCGGCGCAGGGTTTTGCAGCGCAGCGAGGGCAACGGAGCATGATGCAGAGCACGACGCGGCTGACCGTCAACGGCAAGGCCTGCGATGTCGACGCCGCGCCCGATACCGCATTGCTGTACGTGCTGCGCAACGATCTCGCCCTGAACGGACCGAAATATGGTTGCGGGCTTGGCGAATGCGGCAGTTGCGCGGTACTGATCGACGGCGTTGCGGCGAGGGCCTGCGTGATTCCCATCGAAGGCTGCGTCGGACGCGACATTGTGACGCTTGAAGGCCTCGGCACGCGCTCGCACCCTGATCCGGTGCAACAGGCTTTCATCGACGAACAGGCCGCGCAATGCGGCTATTGCCTCAACGGCATGATCATCGCTACCAAGGCGCTGCTGCTGCGCTCGTCTTGTCCTTCGGAGGCGGAAGTGATGGAGGCGCTGCGGCATCAGCTGTGCCGCTGCGGCGCGCATGTCGAAATCATGCGCGCCGCGATGCGGGCCGCCGGCCATGTCGTCGAGGCGCAGACCTGATGACTGAACCCGACTCGCTCGCAGATCGCGAACGGCCGCAGGGCGCGCTCAGCGTCGTTCGCCCCGTCTCGCCCGGCAAGGCGGGCGCATTCGAGACTTTCATCAGGATCACCGCCGACGGATCGGTCAATGCCTATAACGGCCATGTCGATCTCGGCACCGGGATTCGCACCGCGCTCGGGCAGATCGTCGCCGAGGAACTCGACGTCTCCTTTGCACGCGTGGTGGTCGTGCTCGGCGATACTTCGCTGACGCCCAACCAGGGCGCAACCATCGCCAGCGAAACCATCCAGATCACAGCGGTGCCGTTGCGCAAGGCCGCCGCGCAGGCCCGGCAATTTTTGCTCGCCCGCGCTGCCGAGCGGCTGGAGCTTGCCGTCGAAGACCTCATCGTTGACGACGGGCTGGTGCGTGGAAGGGACAACCGCAGCGTCAGTTACGGCGAACTGATATCGGGCGAAACCATCCGGCTCGAACTGGCCGATCAGGTTCCGCTGAAAGCTGCCGCCGCCTATACCATCGTCGGGCAATCCGTTCCCCGCGTTGATCTTCCGGCGAAGGCGACCGGCGAGCTGGTTTATGTTCACGACATTCGCGTCCCCGGCATGCTGCACGGCCGCGTCGTGCGTCCGCCCTATGCTGGCGTCGATGTCGGCGACTTCATCGGCAACAGCCTGATCGCCGTCGACGAAACGTCGGTTAGGGACATTCCCGGGCTGGTCGCTGTCGTCCGCGTCGGCGATTTCGTCGGCGTCGTCGCCGAGCGCGAGGAAAATGCGGTCAAGGCAGCGGCGCGGCTCAAGGTCGCCTGGAAGCCAACGCCAACATTGCCCGATCTCGGCAACATCGAAACCGCGCTGCGCGCCAATCCGTCCGCGCCGCGAACCCTGATCGACAAGGGCGATGTCGATGCCGCGATCGCCGACGCCGCCAAGCCGATGCGGCGAACGTATGTCTGGCCGTACCAGATGCACGCCTCGATCGGGCCGTCCTGCGCGGTAGCCGATTATAAGGAGGGCCGGGTCAGGGTCTGGTCCGGCACTCAGAACCCGCACCCATTGCGCGCGGATCTGGCGCGGCTGATCCAGGCCAACGAAGCGGATATCGAGGTGATCCGGCTGGAGGCGGCCGGCTGCTACGGCCGCAACTGCGCCGATGACGTCTCCGCCGACGCGGTGCTGCTGTCACGCGCGGTCGGACGCCCGGTCCGCGTCCAATTGACACGCGAGCAGGAGCACGCATGGGAGCCCAAGGGCACCGCCCAGCTGATGGACGTCAATGGCGGCATCAACGCCGACGGCAGCGTCGCTGGCTATGATTTCGCCACGCGCTATCCGTCGAACGGCGCGCCGACGCTGGCGCTGTTGCTGACCGGCGCCATCCCGCCAGCGCCCGCGGTTTTCGAGATGGGCGACCGCACCGCGATCCCGCCCTACGATTATGACAACCTTCGCGTGGTGGCGCATGACATGCCGCCAATCGTGCGCGCCTCGTGGCTGCGCGGGGTCTCGGCGCTGCCCAACACCTTCGCGCATGAATCCTGGATCGATGAGTGCGCCAGCGAAGCCGGCGTCGACCCGATCGAGTATCGCTTGCGGTATCTGAAGGACCGGCGCGCCATCGATCTCGTCAACGCGGTAGCCGAGCGGGCCGGCTGGACACCGCGGCCGACACGCCAGGACAAACAGGCCGAGGGCGACATCGTGCGCGGGCGCGGCTTTGCCTACGCGCTCTATGTCCACAGCCAGTTTCCCGGTTACGGCGCGGCGTGGTCGGCCTGGATCGCCGACGTCGCGGTGAACAAGGCGACCGGCGAGGTCAGCGTGACGCGCGTCGTCGCCGGGCAGGATTCCGGCCTGATGATCAACCCGGCCGGCGTCCGACACCAGATCCACGGCAACGTGATCCAATCGACCAGCCGCGCGCTGATGGAGGAAGTGTCGTTCGACCGCACGTCCGTCACGGCGCGGGAGTGGGGCGCCTACCCCATCATCAAGTTTCCCGAGGTGCCCGAGATCGACGTGCTGATGCTGCCGCGGCAGGATCAGCCGCCGCTCGGCGTCGGCGAGTCCGCCTCCGTTCCCAGCGCCGCGGCCATCGCCAACGCAATCTATGACGCCACCGGTGTCCGCTTTCGCGAATTGCCGTTCACGCCCGAGCGCATCCTGCGCGGGCTGCGCGGCGAGCAAGCGACCGCGCCACAGGCATTGCCGTCGCCGATATCTGCGCCACCGCCCGATCCGGGCAAATGGCGAAACCCTTTCATCGGGCGACGCGGCCCGCTGGCGACCGCCGCGGCGCTGTGCGCGGCCGTAGTCGGCATCGGCGCGGCGGTGTTGCCGTGGCGCGCCATTACGCCGATCGCACGACCCGATGCCTCGGTCTATTCGGCCGCGACCATCGCCCGCGGCGAGCAACTCGCCGCGCTCGGCAATTGCGCGGTCTGCCACACCGCGGAGGGCGGGGTGCTGAACGCCGGGGGCCGGCCGCTGCCGACGCCGTTCGGCACCATCCACGCCACCAATATAACCCCCGACCCCGGGACCGGCATCGGCGCGTGGTCCTATCCCGCCTTCGAGCGGGCGATGCGCGAGGGCATCCACCGCGACGGACGGCATCTCTACCCGGCGTTTCCCTATGCGCATTTCGCCAAAGCGACCGACGCCGACATGCAGGCGCTCTACGCCTACCTGATGGCGCAGCCGCCGGTGCGCGCCGAGACGCCCGCCAATGCGCTCGCGTTTCCGTTCAACCTGCGCCCGCTGCTGGCCGGCTGGAACGCGCTGTTTCACCGGCCCGGCGTTTTCCAACCCGACCCGGCCAAATCCGAGACGTGGAATCGCGGCGCCTATCTGGTGGAAGGTCTCGGCCATTGCGGCGCCTGCCATTCGCCGCGCAACGCGCTCGGCGCGGAGAAGGCGAGCGCCCATCTCGCCGGCGGATTTGCCGAAGGCTGGGAAGCCCCGGCGCTGACATCGTTGTCGCAGGCGCCGATCCCGTGGAACGAGGGCGAGCTGTACGCGTATTTGCGGACCGGCGAGTCCCGCTTGCACGGCGTCGCCGCCGGGCCGATGGAGCCTGTCGTGAGGGAACTGGCGCGGCTCCCCGATTCCGACATTCGTGCCATGGCGGTTTATCTCGGCTCGTTCAACGACACGGCCCTCGACATGCCGGCGCAGCAAGCGCTGGCCGCCAGGCTCGAAGCGGCGACCGGCACCCGAACCTCCGCGGCCGCCGGCATCGGCGCCCGGCTCTATCAGGGCGCCTGCGCGGTATGCCATGAAGTCGGCGGCGCGCCGCTGTTCGGCAGCCGGCCGTCGCTGGCGCTGAACAGCAATTTGCACAGCGCGGTGCCGGACAATCTGATCCAGGTGATCCTGCACGGCATCGCAACGCCGGCTTCGCGCGATCTTGGCTATATGCCGGCCTTCAAGGACAGCCTGACCGACGGCCAGGTCGCCGAACTGGCCACCTATCTGCGACGGCAATTCGCCCCGGACAAGCCCGGCTGGACCGATATTGCCGCGGCGGTCGGCCGGATCAGGCGGGAAAGCGCGCGCTGAGCAGCCATTCGCTGGCCAATATCCACTGGTTGGCCGGCTTCCGGCACGGTAGTGTCCGGCATGGCAGTGACCGATATCGCATCCCGGACCTACAATCACGGCTGGCGGCTCGATCCGATCGTGCGCAGCCTGCTCGATACCGATTTTTACAAGCTTCTGATGCTGCAGATGATCCGCGAGTTCTATCCGGATCAGCGCGTCACCTTTTCGGTGATCAACCGCACCAGGCATGTCCGCCTCGGCGAAATCATCGACGAGGCCGAGTTGCGCGCCCAGCTCGATCATGCCCGCACCATCCGCTTTTCCAAGAAGGAGCTGATCTGGCTCGCCGGCAACACGTTCTACGGCAAGACCCAGATGTTCTCGCCGGACTTCATCCAGTGGCTTTCCGGCTTCCGCCTGCCCGAATATGAACTGCGCAAGGTCGACGGCCAGTATGAGCTGCACTTCCACGGCCCGTGGACGCACACCACGATGTGGGAGATCCCGGCGCTCGCCATTGTCAACGAGCTGCGCTCGCGCCAGGCGACCAAGGGCCAGGGGCGGTTCGTGCTCGACGTGCTCTATGCCCGCGCCAAGGCCAAGCTGTGGTCCAAGGTCGAGCGGCTGCGCAAGCTGGAGGGCTTGCGGCTGTCGGACTTCGGCACCCGCCGCCGCCATGGCTTTTTGTGGCAGCGCTGGTGCGTCGAAGCGGTCAAGGAGGGCCTCGGCGCCTCCTTCACCGGCACCTCCAACGTGCTGCTGGCGATGGACAATGATCTCGAAGCGATCGGCACCAACGCGCATGAACTGCCGATGGTCGCCGCCGCACTCGCCAATTCGGACGAGGAGCTGCGCTGGGCGCCGTACCGTATTCTCGACCAGTGGCGCCATACCTATGGCGGCAACCTGCTGATTGCCCTGCCCGACGCCTTCGGCACCAATTCGTTCCTGCGCGACGCACCGGACTGGGTCGCCGACTGGACCGGCTTTCGCCCCGACAGCGCGCCGCCGATCACCGCCGGCGAGGAAATCATCAAATGGTGGAAGCAGAAGGGGCGCGACCCGCGCGAGAAACTGCTGGTGTTCTCCGACGGCATGGACGTCGGTTCGATCGAGGAGACCTATCGGCATTTTGCCGGCCGGGTGCGCATTTCCTTTGGCTGGGGCACCAACCTCACCAATGATTTCGTCGGCTGTGCGCCTGACGGCTCGGCCGATCTCGATCCGATCTCGCTGGTCTGCAAGGTGACGTCGGTCGATGGCCGCCCGGCGGTCAAGCTGTCGGACAATACCGAGAAGGCCACCGGCGACCCCGCCGAGGTCGAGCGCTATTTGCGCGTGTTCGGCAATGCCGGGCGCGTCCGCACCGCCGTCCACGTCTGAGCATCCAGGTATCTGTCCGCGAACCGACCTTATGAGCCCCGCATGCCCGCACCCAAGCCGCCTGCCTTCGAAACCCTGAGCCTGCACGCGGGCCAGCGCCCCGATCCCGCAACCGGCGCCCGCGCGGTCCCGATCTACCAAACCACCTCCTACGTGTTCCAGGATTCCGACCACGCCGCCGCGCTGTTCAACCTGGAGCGCGCCGGCCACATCTACACCCGGATATCCAACCCGACGACGGCGGTGCTCGAGGAGCGGCTGGCGGCGCTGGAAGCCGGCGTTGGCGCGGTTTGCACCGCCAGCGGCATGGCCGCACTGCACCTGGCGATCGCGACCCTGCTGAATGCCGGCGACCACATCGTCGCCTCCGCCTCGCTCTATGGCGGCACGATCAATCTGCTCGCCCACACGCTGCCGCGCTTCGGCATCACCACCACCTTCGTCAAGCCCCGCGGGCTCGACGAATTCCGCGCAGCGATCAAGCCGAACACGCGGCTTGTGATCGGCGAGACCATCGGCAATCCCGGACTTGAAGTGCTGGATATCCCCAAGGTCGCGCAGATCGCCCATGACGACGGGCTACCGCTGTTGATCGACAACACCTTTGCAACGCCGTTTCTCAGCCGCCCGATCGAGCTCGGCGCCGATATCGTGATGAATTCCACGACCAAATGGATCGGCGGTCATGGCATCGCGATCGGCGGCGTCATCGTCGATGGCGGCCGGTTCGATTGGCGCGGCTCCGGCAAATTCCCCCAGCTCACCGAGCCCTATGCCGGCTACCACGGCATCGTCTTCGACGAGCAGTTCGGCCCGGCTGCCTTCATCATGCGCGCGCGCACCGAGGGCCTGCGGGACTTCGGCGCCTGCCTGTCGCCGACCAATGCGTTCCAGCTGCTGCAGGGCGTCGAGACGCTGGGCGTCCGCATGGAACGCCACATGGCCAACACGCTCGAAGTGCTGCAGGCGCTGACCGCCAACAAGGCGGTCGATTGGGTGCTGCATCCCGCGCTGGAAAATCACCCCGACCATGCGCTGGCCAGGACGCTGCTGCCGCGCGGCGCCGGATCGATCGTCTCCTTCGGCATCAAGGGCGGGCGCGCCGCCGGCAAGAAATTCATCGAGTCGCTGCGGATGATCAGCCACTTGGCCAATGTCGGCGACGCCAAGACGCTGGTGATCCATCCGGCCAGCACCACCCACCAGCAGATGGACGCGGCCCAGCTCAAGGCCGCCGGCATCGGCGAGGAACTGGTGCGGCTGTCGGTCGGCATCGAAACCGCAGCCGACATCATCGACGATCTCGGCCAGGCGCTTCGCGCATCGCAGAGGGCTTGAGCCATGCAACTGTCCGTCAATGGCGTTGATACCTTCGTTGCGACCGGCGGCCGCCCGTTCGATTCCTCGCTGCCTGCGGTCGTGATGCTGCATGGCGCGGGCTTCGATCATTCGACCTGGGCGCTGCACAGCCGCTGGTTCGCCCATCACGGCTATTCGGTGCTTGCGCCCGATCTGCCCGGACACGGCCGTTCTTCCGGCGCGCCGCTTCCGACCATCGCCGAGATGGCCGACTGGACCGCAGCCCTGCTCGACGCTGCCGGCGCGCCCAAGGCCAGGCTGATCGGTCACTCCATGGGCTCGCTGATCGCGCTCGAGACGTCGGCGCGGCATCCTGAAAAAGTCTCCGGCCTCAGCCTGATCGGCACCGCCGCCACGATGACGGTGGGGCCTGACCTGCTCAAGGCCGCGGAAGCCAACAGTCCCGACGCCATCGACATGGTCTCGATCTGGGGCCTCGGCTTCAAGGCCGAACTCGGCAGCAGCCTCGCGCCGGGACTGTGGATGCACCAGGGCGCGCAGCGCGTGTTGCAGCAGACGCGCCCCGGCGTGCTCTACAACGATCTCAACGCCTGCAACGAATATCAGAACGCGCTCGCCGCCGCCGCGCAGGTCAAGGTGCCCGCGACCTTCATCCTCGGCGAGCGCGACATGATGACGCCCGCCAAGGCCGGCAAGACGCTGGCGGCGGCGACGCCGAACGCCCGAATCGTGGTGCTGCCGGGCGCCGGCCACATGATGATGGCCGAAGCGCCGGACGAACTGCTGGCGGCGCTGCGGTAGAATCTTCGCGGCTCCTCACCATGGGGAGATTGAGCATCGGCATGCCTACGGCGCCCTTCGCAGCGTCGCCGGCCGCGCCTTGACGGGATCGAGCAGCGACCAGTCGCCCTCCGCCAGCGTGTAGCCTTTCGGGAACGGGGCGCGCAGTTCGAGCCCGAGCGAGCGCAGCACGCGGTCGTCACGATAGTAGCATTGCAACACCACGCGAACGAGCGTCTGCGCCGCAGCACCGCCGCCGGCGCGGAACTCCTTCGCTACCGCATCGCGTTTGGCCGTATCGAGCGCGGCCAGCGGCTTGCCGGCAAGGCGCGCGAGATGATCGAGCGCCTGCGCCACCATCGCAGTGTCGCGGCCGAGCGTCGCCAGCATGTCGGACTGGATCGCGGGGTCGTCGGCGCCGGGCACCTTGTATTCCTCGCTGGCGGGAATGATCATCGCGGCGACGGTGCGGAGATCGTCGCGCTGGGCCGGGGTCAGTTCGTTTGTTGCGGGCATGGCGCTCTCAGTCGAAAAGGTTGGCGAGGCGTTGCTTGATCTGGTCGGCGATGTAGAGCGCGACCGCCTGGATGGTCGAGGTCGGGTTCACGCCGCCCGAGGTGACGAACACGCTGCCGTCGACGATGAAGAGGTTCTTCACGTCGTGCGCTCGACCCCATTCGTTGACCACCGAGCGCGCGGGATCGGTGCCCATCCGCGCAGTGCCGAGCAGATGCCAGCCGCCCCAGGGAATCGGGTTGTTGGTGCAGATGTCGGTCGCGCCGGCGGCTTCGAGAATCTCGCGGCCGCGCGCCAATCCATGCTCCATCATCTTCCGGCTGTTCTCGCTGATGGTGTAATCGATCTTCGGCGCGGGAATGCCGTGGCCGTCCTTCAGCACGGGATCGAGCGTGACGCGGTTGTGCTCCTCGGGCAGATCTTCGCAGATCGCGGAGACGCCGAGGCGGTGGCCGTTGAGCTTGCGAAAGACGCGGTGATGGTCCGCGCCCCACGGCAGAATGCCCTTCTGCTCGCTGGCGACGGCTTCGAACACCGGCCCCGCGCCGCGGCCGAACTGGATGCCGTAGCCGCGGACGAAGCCGCGCGATAAATCCGTTTCGTAGAACTCCTTGCTCCAAAGGCAGGTCGGCGGCGCGCGATTGGAGTCGGTCGGCTCCTTCACGAAGCCATAGACTTGCGCATAGGGGTGGAACATCAGGTTCTTGCCGACCAGGCCGGACGAATTGGCCAATCCATTCGGGAAACGGCCGGAGACCGAGTTCAAGAGCAGCCGCGGCGTACCGACGCCGTTGCAGGCGATGATGACGACTTCGGCCGGCTGGAATTGCTCGACGCCGTCCTTGTCGTAATAGACGACGCCCGAGGCCATGCCATGTTCGTTGGTCAGGATCTCCCGCACCCGGCAATGGGTCTTGAGCTCGACGCCGGCGCGAATGGCGTGCGGCCAATAGGTGATGTCGGTGGACGCTTTCGCCCCTTGCGCGCAGGCCGGCGTGCAATGGCCGAGATTGATGCAGCGCGCCCGGCCCTCGTAATCCGTCGTCGCGACCGTGGTGTCCGACGGCCACCAGTGCCAGCCGAGCTTGTTCATGGCCTTGCCGATCAGCGGGCCGGAAAGTCCAAGCGGCTGCGGCGGCATCGGCGGATGGGTCAGCGGCGAGCGCGGATCGTCGGACAGGCCGGAGACGCCCATCATGCGGTCGTTCTCCTCGAAGAACGGCGTGAGCGCGTCGTAATCGATCGGCCAGTCGTCGGCGACGCCGTCGAGCGTCCTGACCTTGAAGTCACTTGGATGAAGCCGCGGCCAATGCGCGGTGTACATCACCGTCGAACCGCCGACGGCGTTGAAGTTCACGACCTTGATCGGTGAGTTGTCGTCGTTGATCGGATAGTCCTCGGGCCGGCCGCGGACGTTCGGGCTGGTCGACCACTCGCCGTAGAACTTCGCCTCCCAGTCGCGGCCGGTGCTGGGATATTCCGCCTGGTTCATCCAGCCGCCCTGGTCGAGACAGAGGATGTGCATTTTGGTGTCGGCCAGGCTCCAGGCCACCGCCGCGCCGGACGCGCCGGCGCCGATGATCAGGACGTCAACGGGGTCGTGTGTGTTCATTCCTGTTCCTTGTTGTCATTCCGGGATGGTGCGTTAGCACCAGACCCGGAATCTCGAGGTTCCGGGTTCGATGCTTCGCATCGCCCCGGAACGACGATGGTGTTGCTATCCCACAATCCTTACCGGCAGCGTGCGGATGCCGCGGATGAAGTTCGAGTAGAGCCGCTGCGGCGGGCCTGTCAGTTCGAAGCGAAGGTCGCGGTTCAACAGCTCCTCCCAAAGAATTCGGATCTGCTGTTCGGCGAGGCGATCGCCGACGCAGCGGTGGATGCCGGCGCCGAAGGCGAGATGCTGGCGTGGCCGGGCGCGGTCGATGATGAACTCATCGGCGCGGTCGATCTTGCCCTCGTCGCGGTTGCCGGAGATGTACCACATCACCACCTTGTCGCCCCGGGCGATCCGGCGGCCGGCAAGTTCGACATCGTGGCGCGCGGTGCGGCGCATGTGCAGCACCGGCGTGTGATAGCGGATGGTCTCGGATACGAGGTTCGGGATCAGCTCGCGCCGCCTTCGCACCAGTTCGAACTGCTCGGGATTTTCAACCAGCGCCATCAGCCCGCCGCTCATGGAATTCCGCGTGGTGTCATTGCCGCCGACGATCAGGAGCGCCATGGTGCCGATGAATTCGCGGGCCTGCAGGTTGCGCGTCGCCTCGGAATGCGACAGCATCGAGATCAGGTCGAAGGCCGGCGGCGCCGCGGCGCGCGCATCCCACAATCTGCGGAAATATTCACCCATCGCGGTCAGCTCGGAAACGCGCTCGGCTTGCGAACGCACCACCGCGTCCGGCGAATCGACATTGGCGATCGCGACGTCCGACCACCAGGTCAACTTCATGCGATCTTCCCAGGGGAAATCGAACAGGGTCGCCAGCATCATGTTCGTAAGGTCCGTCGAGACCCGCGCCGCCCAGTCGAACGTCTCGTCGCGCGGCAGCGCATCCAGCACATCGCACGTCCGCTTGCGGATCAGCGGCTCGAAATTGGCGAGGTTGGACGGCGACACGATCGGCGCGACGGTACGCCGGTGCGCGGTGTGGCCCGGCGGGTCCATGCGAATGAAATTGGCGAAATCCTGGCCCAGCGGCTGGTCGGTGATCTGGATGCCGCCAAGCTCCGAGCTTGACGAATAGTTCTCATGATCGAGTTCGACGGCGAAGATGTCGTCGTAGCGCGTCACCGACCAATACGGCCCGAACGGCGAGCTCTCGCAATAATGCACGGGGTCGTCGCGGCGCAGTTGCGCAAACAGCGGCCGCCAGGAATCGTCCTGGTACAGGCGGGGATCGCTGACGTCGATCGAGGGCAGCTTGCGCTGCAGCGCCCGGGCCATCGCTTGCCTCCCCTCCTGCCGCCGCCGCTTGACCGGCGATCCTGGCACCAACGATAGGATCAGATGCGGCCGCGAGTAAAGCCGACGGAAGCCGGCTGGCGGCAAACCTGCAACCCTGCCACGCGTCGATGCAGGGTTTGTCCAGGGGTGTCCAACCGGGTAGCCTTGCGCCAAACCACAGCCAGGGGAGCGACGCCTATTTCGGACTATGACGCCATCATCATCGGCGCCGGCATGTCGGGCCTGTATCAATTGTACCGGCTGCGCGAACAGGGTTTGCGCGTGCGGGCCTTCGAGGCCGGCACCGACGTCGGCGGCACCTGGTACTGGAACCGCTATCCCGGCGCGCGCTTCGACTCCGAGAGCTATTCCTACGGCTACTCGTTTTCGAAGGAATTGCTGGCGGAATGGGAGTGGTCGGAGCACTTCGCCGGGCAGCCGGAAACGCTGCGCTACCTCAACCATGTCGCCGACAAGTTCGACCTGCGCCGCGACATCCAGTTTCGCAGCCGGGTCGCGGCGGCCGTGTACGCGGACGATGCGCGAAGCTGGAGCATCACGCTCGAGGACGGCAGCTGCTTCAGTTCGCGTTTCCTGATTACCGCGATCGGCCCGCTCTCGACGCCGACGCTGCCGCGGATCGAGGGACGCGACGATTTCAGGGGCCAGGCCTTTCACACCGCGCAATGGCCGAAGGAGCCGGTGGATTTCAGCGGCAAGCGCGTCGCCGTGATCGGCACCGGCGCCACCGGCGTGCAGACCATCCAGACCATTGCCGGCTCGGTCGGCCATCTCACCGTATTCCAGCGCACGCCGAACTGGTGCGCGCCGCTGCACAACGGCAAGATCGACGCCGAGACGCAAGCCAGGATCAAGGCCGGCTATCCCGAGATATTCGCCCGCTGCCAGGAGACCTTCGCCTGCTTCCTGCATACGCCGGACCCACGCGGCGCGTTCGAGGTTTCCGACGAAGAGCGCGAGGCATTTTACGAGAAACTTTATGGCGAGCGCGGCTTCGGCATCTGGCAGGGCAACTTCCGCGACATACTGACCGACCGCAGGGCCAACGCCACCATCTCCGATTTCGTCGCGCGCAAGATCCGCGCACGGGTGAAGGACCCGGAAGTCGCGGAAAAGCTGATCCCGAGGAATCACGGCTTCGGCACCCGCCGGCTGCCGCTCGAGACTTTCTATTACGAGGTCTATAACCGCGACAATGTCGAACTGGTCGACATCACGGAAACGCCGATCGAGCGGATCACGCCCGGGGGCATCAGGACCAGCGCGAAGGACTATGAATTCGACATCATCATCTACGCCACCGGCTTCGACGCCATCACCGGCAGTTTCGACAGGATCGATATTCGCGGCGCCGGCGGGGCGCGGCTGAAGGACAAGTGGAAACGCGGCCCGGAAACCTATCTCGGCATCATGGTGCATGAGTTTCCCAACATGCTGATGCTGATGGGACCGCACACCGCGCTCGGCAACATTCCGCGCAGCATCGAGTACAGCGTCGACTGGGTTACCGGGCTGATTCGATTTGCGCAGGAGAACAAGCTGACGCGGCTGGAGGCCACGCCCGACGGGGTCAAGTCCTGGACCGATCACGTCAGGGCGCTCGGCGAGGGCATGCTGTCCAACGAGGTCAACTCCTGGATGACCGGCATCAATTCCAACGTCGAGGGCAAGCAGACCCGCATCGTCGCCCGCTACAGCGGCAGCGCCCCGGCCTACCGCGCGCGCTGCGACGAGGTCGCGGCGAAGGGCTATGCGGAGTTGCGGCTGGGGTAGCATTGTCACGCACGGACTTTCCTCCCCAACGACTGTCATACCCCGCGCATGCGGGGTATCCAGTACGCCGCGGCATATCGGTTCGATCACTACCGTCTCTGGAATACTGGATCACCCGCTTTCACGGGTGATGACGACGGAACGGGGGCTGACGACTGAATATGCGTTCGCGATCTCGCGGCATGTCTTGCCCGAGGTTTGCTGTCGTTCCTCTGCCC
>LNFM01006279.1_pt1 | contig 66067 bp, 69 predicted proteins | sample 596031 | NCBI WGS metagenome assembly LNFM01 (sample SAMN04254537, study PRJNA301005) | activated carbon metagenome | isolation source: dual media filters at the Ann Arbor, Michigan drinking water treatment plant | place: USA: Ann Arbor
CAGGGTCGAGTCGCTCAGGTCCGAGCCGCTCAGGTCCGAGCCGCTCAGGTCCGAGCCGCGCAGGTTCGTCGCTGTTTTTAGTGCCCATTCGACAGCGAGTCCGAGCCTGATCGACCGACTGACGTTTTCGTCGCAGTCAATTTCCGCCGTGAATTGCACGTCGTCGCTAAAGCGGTTCAACACGTCAAATTTGAGCATGGGGTGGCGCTCCTGGAATTTGTCAGACGTACACAATCATGCTTCGCGTTTACTGTCAACCTGAATTCAGGCGCAGACGGCGTGAGGCACCCCGGCACCGACCAAAGCCGCCGCAAGCAGGGCCTTTTCGGTCACGTCGCGAGACGTGCCGGCCGCAAGGTCAACCTCGATAATCTGGCGCGGATCCTGCCACTCGCCACGCGACAGGTCGCGGACGGTCGATTCCCAATCCATATCTTTTGCGGGGTCGCGCTCGGCAACAGCGGTGCCGAGGCTCCCGAAATTGGCGACGACGAAGTAGAGTTTCGGCATATCACTTGCTCCTGTTTTGTTGCTGTGACGTCATAACCGCACCGGATTGAAACGGACTGCGACGTCAAGCGGCGGCTCGTCCAGCATCACGACCCAATTCTCAATCGAGTAAGTCGCGCCGGGAGAATGAAGTGTGTTTGTCTTGATTGCAATCTGACCGTCGACGATGACTTGCTGCACGCTTCGACCGATCGGAACGAGGATAGGCAACTCATACTCGCGACGAGCCGGCGACGTGAGTGTTTTCAGATACCGACTCATGACCGCACCGCCTTTGTCTCTTTATCCTTTTCGATCACGACAAAATCCTCCGCCTGTTGTCGGCTCGTGCCCACCGCGCGCAACTTGCCGTCAACGTACACGAACCACTGTCGCGGGTCATTTGCCTGCACGCGAACCTTGTCGCGGACAATCTCGTATTTGCGCGTCGTCATGGTTCAACCTCGATCATCGCGGACCAGCCTAGCGACTGCTCACTGCCGAAAAACTGGCGCGGCAATTCCTTGCCCGGTTCGGTGTAAACCTTCACGCCACGCGGGCACAGTTTCCGCGCAGCCAATTCCGCAGCCGGATAGTCGTCATGCTCTGACGAAGGCTCCCACCGATGCGGTCGCTTTTTCGCGCGCTTCATCACTTTGTATCTCATGACCGCACCGCCTTTCGTTCTGCCAGCCGACGCAGACACAGTTTGCAGGTCACTTCCAATTCGCTGCTCGTATTGTTGAGGTCGTCGCGGGCGTTGCTGACCCGACCGCACAAGGTCGTATTGATTTCAGCGGTGCCAATCTTGCGGGTCAGGTGCAGGTGGGTAATTTGCTTCGTCATGACCATGTCTCCGTTCGCCTTGTTTGTGAAGCCATCTTAGCGCCCTAGCGCAGACTGTCAACACAAATTTGCACTGTCAACCGAAAAAATTACAAGTTGACATGGACGGTTCAAAGGTTAAGCGCAATGGTTCATTTGCCAGGTCTTTGAAATCACTTAATATTATTACTCTTTATGAACCGATGAATGATTGAACAGTAAGAGTCCTAGGGCGATTAAATAGGCCGGGCGTTAACTATTTGTTAAGGAATAGAGAGAATGTGCACGCACAGACGCAAGTGTTTGAAACCTCCGGTTCATAGTTCATTCCATTATAAGTTGACAGTTAATCTATTGATCTCGCAAGCGAATTAACGATTCCTCCTATGAACCGATGGGTTCATTTCACGGTTCATTTCTGTGGCATTGTCAACCTCTAATCGCTCTTTTAATGCAAATACGGGTTGAATCTGCCCTAATTCGCCCCTTTCCAGGCCGAGCGGTCGGGCGTCCGGCCATCCGGCGCGGCGGGCTGCAGCGGACCAGATTCCACCGCCGGCAAAGAAGTGCCACTGTTGAAACGGTCGGAGTTCATGCGCTTGCACCTCTGCAATTGAGCGGCTGTCGACAACACCAGGCGCGATTACGCCCTCGCGAATAAGTTGTTCCAGCGCGGCGACGGCCTTCGGTTCAATCTCGTTGTAATAGGCGAGGGTCATGGTGTCGGCTGCGTTTCTTTGCGAATGGTGACGTTCGGTCGTCCGGTCGCTGTGTCAGCCGAGACGACATAACGCACACCCAGGCGCGGGATATCCGCTGGCCGCACGTGATCGGGCTTGCGCGCCCATAGCTTCGTGCGCTTGCCGTGCATCATTATATTTTCGCTGACGAATCCCATGCGTTTCATGATCGCGCCGCGCGCCGCAGTCGCGCCGCCATGGCGCCAGCCTGCAAGCTGTGTCAGCCACACAAAATCCGACGCCAGAATGTAATTGACGTCGCTCGTGTACGGGCCGGGCGCAAACCAATCGTTTAGCAGCGTCTCGACGTCCGACGAGCTACGCGCGGCCTCCTGGTGTTCGGCGGCGACGCCCCACACGTCGCGCGGGATATCGAACGAGGTACCGGCGGCGTGCATGCGCGCGGCCTCTCCGACGATCTGGCGAATGTTGTCGCGCAGCCAATCGGTATTCACCTCACGATCGACGCGCACCGGCAGAAAGCGGCGGTTGCCGGTCGGATCGACAAGCGGCTCGTCGTCGTTCGTGGTGCCGATAAAGATATTGCGGCGAGGCCGGTCGGTCACGGTGCGCGCATAGGCGGTGCGGCCTCGATCGACCTGCCGGGACAACATTGCCTTGACGTGGTTCGGGTTCGCGCTCCCGCGCATCCCCATTTCGGACACCTCGACCACGCTCTTGCCGGCGAGCGACAGGACCAATTCTTTCGATTGGTCGCCGAGCATGATTTCATCCGAAAACCATTCGGAATTGATCGCGAGCAGCCGCGCCATGGTCGACTTCCCGGTGCCCTGCGGGCCGTAGAAAACCGGCATAAAGTCGTGCTTGCATCCGGGTTCGCGGATCCTGCGGACCAGGCCGCCGATGACGTTGCGCGCGACGGCTTGGTGATACGGGTCGCACGGCACACCGCACGCGGCCGACAGCCAAACGACGAGCCGCGGCTGTCCGTCCCATTCGGCGGCGAGTTGGTCGAGCATGTCGCGCACGGGGTCGAAACTGTTTGCCTGCGCGAGCGCGATCAACGACTCCCAAAAAAAATCTTTGCCAGGACGGAAGCGGGTTTTCGTGCGATTGGCGCGGGTGCGCAGCTTGGCGACTATGGCGTCGTCGATATACATCCATTCCGGCCAATACAATTCGCCGCCCGCCAGGCCGCCGCGCAATTCTGCGCGCTCTAGCCACGCATTCCAGCGAATTTCCGCGCCGAGAATGCCGAGGAATACCGCGACATTGTCGCTATTGTCGTTTTGTGGCTCGCCCTTCAAGTCGTAAATCCAGTCGTCCTGTTTGACGAATTCGCGTTCGACCTTGTCGGCGAGGGCGGTTGCCGACAGTTTTATCTTGCGATCGGGTAGCGTGTGACCCATGGCGCGCAGCCGCCGGCACAGCGATTCGAACACGTCGACATGCACGAGCGAGAGGACCGCGAGCGCATCGGTGACGCGCAGGGGTTTGAACGGCTTGGTTTCGGCGAGCGCCATGATCCGCGCAATGCATTCGCACAGGATGGAATGCAGGCCGTGACCGGCTAGGGATTCCGGTAGCGTCGGGAAGTCGATCGCGGCGGGGCGGGCCGGGGCGTCAACGGTGGCGGCGAGGAATTCGAGCAGGATCGGGCGGCCGTGGTCGGTCAACGCCTCTTGCCCGGCCATCATCGGCATTGCGTTCGCCGGACCAGGTACATGCAAGGACGCGCCGGCCGCCGCCGCTATCTGCGCGACGCCGCCGAACAGGGCCGACGCGCTCTTGCGCACGGTGCCACGCCAGCCGAGTTTATGCGCGCGATCGAGCCACGTCGAAAGCGTTTGCACGCCGGGCGTCGGGTCGCTGGCAAAGCTATTCCACTTCGTTTCCTCGACGTCGCCGGTCACGGTGCTGTCGTGCGTCATTTGCCACAGCGCAAGCCCGTCGTCGCCGAATTCCAGCTTGAGCGCCATGCCGACGCCAAGCCAATCCTCGTAAGCCGTGAACGCTTCGCGCTCGGCGAGCCACGTCATGAGGGCTGCGACGTCGCCACGATCGCGGGTGCCGTGGTTCGGCGACGGTGTGCGTTCGACGCGCGTGCAATGGCGGATCAACGCCTCGGGCGCGGGATAGGGTGCGGCGTCCGACATGAGCAGATAGGGAAGGGCGACGGCGTTTTCGACAAAGTAGCTGCCGGCCGCGACCGTGAAGCCGAGACACCGGATATTGACTCGCTTTTTGATCGCGTCCGGTTGCCGGAGCGCCGCGGCGTCGACACCTGCCGGAACGGCGAAATAGATATGCCAGCCGCCGCGCGCCGATTGCACTTGCGGCGTGACAGGCGCGATGCCCCATGACGCGCACAACTCGCACCACAGCGTCCAGGCCTCAGTGCGACCGGCTTCGCCGCCGCTCGTGTCGACGTCGGCGATGATCCAATTCGAGGCGAACGCGACGACGCCAAAATTGCAATTGGGGTTCGCAGCCTGCCAGGCAGTCCATTGCGCGGGGTCGCGCGAATAGTCTTTTTTCCACGATGCGACGATCCCGCTTGGCGCTTTCTGCCCGGCGGGAATCGGAAAGAGCGCGGCACCGTAGCGTGCATAGTAGGCGAGGCAGTCGGTGACGGTTGAGTCTGTCATGCGTCAATACGGCGGCGGCGCGAGAACGGGCGCAGGTTCGAGAATGAAACAAGCGATATGGCGGCCGGTGCCTTTTCCGGGTTGTCCGTCCTCAATTGCGCACCATTTGACGTCGTGGAGATTGCGGACCTTTGCGCCCGCGTCGAGCAGCATCAACACCCACTTGTCGACCGGGTACACGAGAACAACGCGTTTCCCTTTTTTGTGCTCTGTGATCGCCTTGCGGACCCATGCGGTCGCGCCTTTCTTTTTTCCGTCGTGCATCACGACGCCGAAGGGCGGGTTTACATAGTTAGACGTGCCCCACTCCGCACTGAGTCCGTCGAAGTCATCCGGCTTTGGATACGGACAAGGATCGAAATTGAATTCGAATTCCAATTGCAACTCCGCCATGAGTTTCGGCGGTGTTAGCCAATAGTGCTTCCCGTCTTTTGCGCCGTTTTCGAACCCCATTTGCGGCACTCAATACGGCGGCGGCGCGAGAACGGGCGCGGGTTCGACGATGCGCAACACCGCGCGCAGAGCCTCGACTTTGGTCGGCTCGATACACACACGCCAGCCGCCGCCGATTTCGGATTGCAAATTCGCTTGAAATTGTCCGTCGTCTGTCCGCCAAAGCGTCAGTCCGACAATCTCGGTATTGGCGAGGGATTCGGCGATCGTGTCGGGCATGAAACCGCAATATAGGCCCGAGTGTCGCTGTATGTCAACGTTTTAGTTTACTGTCAACGTTCCGGGCTAGTGGTAGCGCTCCGCACGCCGCGCTCCGCTAGGACTAGGTCAGGGTCGCCACTTCAAGCCTTTTTCTTTTAGCTCGCGGATCAAGCGCTCGTGCAAGCCGGCTTGAGGGTCGATACCCAAGTCGGCCAGGCCGCGCACAATCTGCGCCAGCCTTCGCGCTTCTGGAATCGACATGCCGGGATGCTCGCCCAATTTCAGATACGGCCGGGATCCGTCGACGTCGTAATTTACATGGAATGAAACGCCGCCTGTATTGCGCACGATCGCGCGCAGGCCGGTTTGCATTTCGTCCGTGATCGTCACGCGCTCCAGCGGAATGCGGCCTTTCTGCAGGTCGTCCGCGAGTTTTTCGAGCGTGTCGATTGTGAATTTGTGTGCCGGTCTTATCGACGACAAATCCAGCTTCTTTCTTCGGGCAGAGGGTGGCACCAATCTCGTCTCCTGTTATGGACAATAAACAAAGCGTTAAACGCGAATCAGTTCCGACTTTTCTTTTTTGTCAACGTCAACGGAACGGTTGACAGTCAACATTGTTAGGAATTATAAAGGAACGGTAGGCACGTGCAACAAGGAAAATCCCCCATGACGTTTATGGTTAAGATTGTCAGGGCACCCGTCGAGGTCGCTTTCGAAGCGGGTTCGGTAGGCGAAGCCCTTGAAATTCTTCAAGAAGACGGCGAGAAACTGGCCGAATTGTTCGGCGTCCTGCCGGTCACGGCCGCCGACGTGGCCACCGTGGCGGCCATGGCCGGCGGCGAGCAGGGCACCCCGGCCAAGCGCCGCGGCAGGCCCTCGACGAAAAACCAGCCCGACCCCGCGACCGCCTCGGCTCCGCCGCCTGCCCCTGTGCCCGGTGCTGCCCCGCCTGCCATGCCCGCCCCGGTGCCCGGTGGGCCTTCCCCGGCCGACCAGGTTGCCGCCAGCGCGCAGAATGGCTTGCAAGTGCCGCCGTTCCTTGCCCGACAGGAAGCCGCCCCGCCGCCGCCCGCCGCCGCTGCGGCACCTCCGCCGCCGCCCATGCCCGCCGCTCCGCCGACCGTTCCGGCCGCCCCGCCGCCTGCCGGCGTGCTCGCGCCGAAGGTCATCACGGAGTTGAAACGGCGTGCGCAGGGTCAGCCGGACGGCGGTCAGTCGCTCGCCGATTGGCTGGCGCAAGCGGGCCTCGTTGTCGCCGGAGCGAAATTCGACGAGGCGCTTGCCTGTCTGCCTTTCCTTTCGGACGACAAACTGGCGCCCGTTGCCTCGGCGCTTGAAGTGAAGTAGACAGTAAGGGCAAACGTTGACAAGTGAGACAGGGGCGGCGCGGGATGCGTCGCCCCGCAACGCACCGGGAGAGTCGCAATCATGACTGCACACGTCGACCCGACAGGGCAACATGCTATTTACGCGCCTAGCTCGGCGAGCCGCTGGACAATCTGCACCGCGAGCGCGACGGCTATCGCACGGCTCGGGCCGCAAGAGGAAGGCGAGGAAGCGGTCGAGGGCACCGAGGCGCACGATGAGATTGAGCGCTGCTTAGCGCCGTGGTGCGACACTCGTAAGACTTTGCAGCGTCCGACACCAATTCCTGTTAATTCGAACCATCCTGCCGCTTACGGAATTTCGCTTGTTGTTTCCTATGCGAAGCAACTCGACGCGATTGCTCCCGGTGGCAGTTTCTGGGTCGAGCAGCGCGTGACTCTCACGCCTGAGATTTGGGGACGCTGTGACGTCGCGCATTGGGACGACGCGACCGCAACGCTGACGATCGTCGACTACAAAAACGGATATGTTGGCGTCGACGCGGAGGAAAACGAGCAGCTTCGCATTTATGCGGCAGGCTCGATCTACACGCACAATCTGCCGGCGAAATGGATACGATACGTCGTCGTCCAGCCGAATGATTTCCGCCCGGTCCCGCGCGTCAAGCAATGGGTCGAAGGTGCGGAGTCGCTGTTCGCCTTCGCCACCAAAACCGCGGCGATCCCCGGCGGGCCGCTGACGTTCCTCGCCGGTCAGCATTGCCGCTATTGTCCGCTGTTCGGCCGGTGCGAGCCGACACGCGATCTGCTCGCCCGCCTGTCCGTGCTCTTGCAGCACACGCCCGAGGAAGTCGGCGCCGCGCAGGTCGCGATGGTCAAGGCGTTGCAAAAGCCGATCGAGGATTGGTTCAAGCAACTCGACAAGGTCAAGACGAAAGAGGCGATGACGAAGGGTCCGCAGCCCGGCATGAAACTCGTCATGACGACCAAGCATCGCACCTGGAAAGACGAGAACGCCGCGCGCAAATTCGTCTTTGAGCAAAAAGGACTCGACGCGCTGTCGCCGCCGACACCCGCACAAGCCGAAAAACTCGGCCTCGCTATCGAGGCGATGGTCGAGCGGCCGGAGGGCGGGCCGGCACTGGCGTTCGATTCCGACGTGCGCCCGACATGGGAACGCAAGAGCGCCGCGAAAATGTTCGCGGGGGTTATTCCCCCAAAGCCCGGTTGACTTTCCGCGCCATTCGTTTACAGTCATCAACACCGTTGACAAACCAGTAAAGAAAGGCATGTTTTCCTATGACAGCAGAAGTCGCGAAACACGTCACGCAGCGCTCGGCAACCGAAGTGATCGAATGCCGGTGGGCATATCCCTTCCTCGACCAAAAGCGCACCAAGCGCGCGAATGGCGCCCTCCTGAAAACCCCGAGGTTCGACGCAACCGGCATGCTGCCGAAGTTGAGCCTCGACCCGTCGAAGTGCGCGAATTACATGCGGCTGTGGGCGATGGTCAACGAGGCCGCCACGAAGGCGTGGGGGTCATGGCCGCAGGGTGCGCACCTTCCGATTCAGGATGGCGATATCGTGCCGGTGCAAAAGCCCGGTCAGCCGGGCCAGCCGGTCGTCTCGCCGCAGGAACACGCTGCGAAATTCGAGTGGCGTAAAGGTTACTGGATTTTCGAGGTGACGAATTACACCAAACAAGGCCCGCGCGTCTGTATCATGCAGAACGGTCAGGCGACCGACCTTCCCGCGTGCATCGTCGCGGGCAAGGAAATGTACAAGTCCGGCGACTACGGTTTCGGATCAATTCAGGCGTACACGTTCCACAATGAAAAATTCGGCGTCAATTTCGGCGTCGACGGTATCCTGTGGACGCGTGAAGGCGAGCGTATCGGCAAGGCCGGCGGGCCGAAGTCCTCGGCACAAATATTCGCGGGCGTGGCGACGTTCGCCAGCGCACCGTTGCCGACGCCGGGCTTTGCTACCCCGCCCGCCGCTCCCGGCTTTGCTCCGCCTGCCGCTCCCGTGGCTCCGGCACCGGCGGCGCCTCAGTACGCCCCGCCTGCCGCTCCCGTGGCTCCGGCACCGGCTCCGCAATACGCGGCGCCTCCGCTGCCGCCGGCCGCTCCTATGGCTCCGGCGATGCCGGGTGCGCCCGGTCTGCCGCCTTTCCCCGGCCGGTAATGCGTATCGGGTGAAGCGCCGAGGGTCGCGAATGACCCTCGGTTTTCTTTTGAGGCACGCATGACCCCCGAAATTCGTCAGCCGTACAATCTCGATCACGCCGTCGTCTATGATATCGAGACGCTGCCGAACGTTTTCACAATGAACGTGCAGGGTCTTTTTTCCGACCTGGACATGACTTTCGAAATATCGCAGTTCCGCGATCATCGGCGCGAGTTGCTGCAATGGTTTTCGCACTGGCAAGTGCATCAAATCCCGATGATCGGGTTTAACAATCTCTATTTCGATTATTCAGTGATACATCAAATCTGGATGAACCCCGACATTTCGGTCGAAGAAATTTACGACTACGCCATGAGTCTGATTACCGATTTCAACCGGCTCAATCAATTGTGGGAGTCCGATAGGTTCGCGCCGCAAATCGACCTGTTCAAGATTCACCACTTCGACAACAAGGCGAAGTCGACCAGCCTCAAGGCGCTGCAAATCAACATGCGCTCCGAGAATGTTTTAGAGTGCCCGTTGCCGTTCGGCGTGCCCGTTGCGCCTGCGGACGTCGACCGACATTTGATCCCATACAACAAGCACGACGTCGCGGAAACGAAAAAATTCGCGCACATAAGCATGGACGCGATCAAATTCCGGCTCGGTCTTATGCCCAATTTGCACGGCGACGTGCTGAACTTTTCCGACACCAAACTCGGCGCGAAAATTCTGGAGCAGCGGCTAGGCGACGATCTTTGCTACACGCGCGAGACGGGTCGCCGGCAACCGCGGCAAACGTTCCGCAGTTCGATTCGTCTCGACGATATCATTTTTCCCTACGTGCGCTTTACCAATCCGGAATTTAACCGGGTGCTGGCCTGGATGCGGCAACAAGTGCTCACGGCCGACGAATTGGACATAAGCGAGGCGGCGGCGATTCGCACGAAAGGCGTCTTTACCGGAGTCAGCGCGCACGTCGGCGGGATAGATTTTTGTTTCGGGACGGGTGGCATTCATGGCTCAGTCGCGGCGAGCCGGTTCGCCGCCGACGTGGATTACGCAATCGTCGATATCGACGTCGCGAGCCTGTACCCGAATATCGCGATCGTGAACCGTCTCTATCCGCAGCACCTCGGCGAGCGGTTTGTGCAGGAATACGCACGGCTCCCGACCGAGCGCAAGGAATGGCAGGCGAAAAAGGGGAAAAAATGCACCGAGGCGAATTCGATGAAGCTCGCCAGCAATGGCACTTACGGCAATTCGAACAATAAATTTTCGGTGTTTTACGACCCGCGTTTCACCATGACGATCACGATCAACGGGCAACTCCTGCTTTGCATGCTCGCCGAGTGGCTGTTGACCGTCGAGACGCTGCAGCTTATCCAAATCAACACGGACGGCATTACGTTCCGCATTCATCGGTCGCGGATCGAGCACGCGCGCCTCGTGCAAAAAATTTGGGAGCGGGTGACTTGCCTCACGCTTGAAGAAGCGCAATATTCCCGCATGTGGATTCGTGACGTCAACAATTACATTGCGGAGCCGATTGAGGGCGACCTTAAAATGAAGGGTGCTTATTGGTATCCGGTCAAGTTTCCGGATGACATTTCGAACGCGCAGCCGCCAGCATGGCATAAGGATTTTTCCGCGGTCGTCTCGACGAAAGCGGCGGTCGCGCACATGGTTCATGGGACCGATATCGCGGATTTCATTTGCGCGCACGCCGACCCGTTCGATTTCATGTGCCGCGCCAAGGTCGACCGCTCGTCTAAACTCATGATCGGCGACCAGGAGGTGCAGCGGACGACACGCTATTTCGTCTCGCTCAACGGTGGCGAAATGAAAAAGATAAGCCCGCCAGCCAAGGGCGCGCAGGTCGGCGAATTCAAGCGCCGCAACGGACTCTCGAATAGTGAATACGAGTCCATCGCCGCGACGATCCCGCCCGGCACATGGGACGAGCGGATCCATACGAAAAACAAATCTCGTTATGTCATCCGCGAAATGTCGATCGAGGCCGGTTTCCGCGTGACCGAGTGCAATGTCGCGAGCCGCTTCGACTTCGAGTCGCTGAATTACGAATATTATATCGACAAGGCTCGAAAGCTGGTGATTTAGTCATGGCAGACCGCAATGCCGTTGGGCGCTTCCTCGTGTTTGCTGGTTACGATTATTATCCTTCCGGCGGGTGGCATGATCTTTGCGGATCGTTCGATTGTGAGAGTAAGGCAATCGAATATGCAAAATCACGCGGTTCTGATTTTTGGCACGTCGTCGACCTGCGAGGCGCACGTATTGTTGCCGAGGACGAGGCCGGTTAATATGCCCGCGATTAAAGAATACGACATTCAACGCGCGCTCATGCTGTGGCTGGACGGCACGCCTGCGACGCGCGTATCGGCCGCGAGGCCCGGCGTGCTGCGTCCGGACGTTATCTGCTTTCATACGCCGAACGGCGGCAGTCGGCGCGACGCGGCGGAGGGAAAGCGACTCAAGGATATCGGAGTCCGCGCGGGGATTTACGATCTGACCTTTCTCGGCGATTCGCGATTTTGGGTGCTCGAATTGAAAGACGCGGACGGTAAACTGTCCGACGTGCAAATCGCCATGTGGTCGCGCTACCAGGCCACGGGCGCGGCTGGAATCGCGTGGGCGAACAATCTCGGGGCGGCAAAGGCCCAAATCGTCGCGTGGGGGTTGACAGTAAACGCAAGCTAGGACAGTATGCGTTAACCACTTAGGAGGCCACCCCATGCGACTCTTGCTCGTCGAACCCGACACCGCGTCCGCTCAGTTGCTCGAATTGATGCTGCACGCGGAGGGTTTCAACGTCTACACGACGGACAACGGCGGGGAAGCGGCGGACCTTGCGAAACTTTACGATTACGATTGCGTCATTCTCGAATTGAATCTGCCCGACGTCTCCGGCTTCGACGTCATCCGGCAATTGCGTGCCGCGCAGGTGCGCACGCCGATTCTGATCTTGTCCGGCATGGCCGGGATCGAGGACAAGGTGCGCGCATTCGGACTCGGTGCCGACGACTATGTCGTCAAGCCGTTTCATAAGGACGAGGTTGTCGCGCGTATTCGTTCGCTCGTGCGCAGGTCCAAAGGTCACGCGCAATCCGTGATCGAGACAGGCGACCTTGTCGTCAACCTTGAATCCAGGACGGTCACAGTCGCGGGCGCACACCTGCATTTGACCGGCAAAGAATACATCATGCTCGAATTGCTTGCGCTTCGCAAAGGTTCGTGCCTGAGCAAAGAGGCTTTTCTTTCGCACATTTACGGCGGCATGGACGAGCCGGAGTTGAAAATTATCGACGTCTTTATCTGCAAGCTGCGCAAAAAGCTGCGGAACGCGTCAGGCGGCAAAAACTATATCGAGACGGTGTGGGGCGCAGGCTACGTGATGCGCGACCCTGAGGCGCGTGCGCCGTCGCCGTCGATCCAGCCCGAGATTGAGGACATGGTCGAGGAAGTCGGCGAGCCGCGACAGCGCAAGCCGGGCGATCCCCACCCGTGGAAACAGCCGAGACGCCCTGAATCAAAAGGAGTCCAGACATGACACGAACGATCATTCTCGCCGCGCTGGCGCTGGTTACATTTTCCACGGTCGCCGATGCGCGTCCGCGTGCTGCGCAGGGACTCGCCGCCGAGTGCGGTGTGACCATGCCTTGCGGCGAAACGGACGCGCAGGCGGATCGTGCCCGGTACGCCGAGCCGCGCACCGGCCGCGCGCCGTCGCAGGGCGGCCGTCCGGCCGGGTGCCCGTCGCGTTGGTGCGGTTGCTGGTTAGGTAAGCACCTCGGCATTGCGCGCCGCGACCTGTGGCTCGCGCGGAATTGGGCAGGCGTCGGTCGTCCGGCCGGCGGGCCGCGATCGGGCGCAATTGCGGTTTGGCGTAGTCACGTCGGCATCGTGAAGGCGGTCGAGGGCAAGCGCATCCTGGTCCTGTCCGGAAACGACGGCAATGCGGTGCGCGAGCGCTGGCGGTCGTCGGCCGGCGTGATCGCGTGGCGGGTGCTCTAATGCTAATGCCGGAGGATCCGCACCCGGTTTTGGGCGAAAGCCCTGCTGAGTTTGAACGTCGGTTGCGAGAATGGCAGCGCAGTTGTCTCGGCGGACCTTCGTTTTGGTGGGTCGGTGCCGTTGCGCTCGCAATCGCGATTCTTTGGGTGTTCGTGCCGTGACCCGTGTCGTCAATATGCGAAGCGAACCGTTCGACGTCCGGATCGACCGGACGACGAAATGGGGCAATCCGTTTCGCGTTGGTGAACACGGGAACCGACCGACAGTCATTGAAAAATTCGAGCAATATGCGCGCGGACGACCTGATTTAATTTCGACCTTGTCGGAGTTGAAAGGCAAGCGTCTCGGCTGTCACTGTAAACCGCTCGCCTGTCATGGCGACGTATTGGTGCGTCTAGTGGCGGAATTTTGCCCATGACCACCACGCCAGCCCTCGACGACCTAGTCACGCTGGAAACGGCTGCGCAGTGGGTTCCCAAGGCCGATGCGGAAGCCTTGAAGCGGCTCGCCCGCTCCGGTAAGCTGACCGTGTACCGTCCCGGCAAGCGCTATTTGACCACCCGTGCGGACGTAAACAGGATGATCGAATCGTGCCGCGTCGCGCAAAAGGCCCTCGGCTGTGGTTCCGTCCCGCGCGAGACAATCGCCTCGGCGCCTGGTTTGTCCTCGACGGAACACGCCAGCGCGGCACTGGACTCGGCGTTGGCGCGTCTGCATCCGAAAAAGACAAAGCGCTAGGTGACTACCTCGCCGAGAAACACACCAAAGCCGTCACGTCGAGCAAGCGCGACCCGTCTGCAATCCTAGTCGACGACGTGCTCGCGCTTTACGCCCGCGACGTCGCACCTAACCACGCCCGACCGCACGAGACGGCGGCGCGCATCGCTTTCCTGCGCAAGTTTTGGGGCGGTCGACGTCTGTCCGAAGTGATCGGCGCGACCTGTCGCGAATACGCTGACAGCCGCAGCACGGCCGGCGCGGCCCGCCGCGAGCTAGAAGAATTGCGCGCGGCAATCAACCATCACAGGCGCGAGGGCCTACACGATCGCATTGTCTCCGTCGTACTGCCTGAGAAAGCGGAGCCGCGCGAGGCGTGGCTGACCCGCGACGAGGCCGCCGCCCTGGTCGGTAGCGCGTGGCGGTATAAAGAGCGCCAGAAAGGTCATGAGACGGGTCGGCGGTCCCGCCAGCATGTCGCGCGGTTCATGATCGTGGCTAGTTACATGGGGTCGCGTGCGGCTGTGATCTGCGGCGCGTCGATCGAGGACAGGCGGCCCGCCGGCAAGCCGTGGGTCGATCTGACGACGGGCGTATTCTACGGCCGCCCGGTGGGTCAGAAAAAGACAAAGAAGCGCCGGCAGACAGTGCGGGTGCCCTTGCCGCTGCTCGCCCACATGCGGCGCTGGCGGCGCCGGGGACAGCGCTACGTCGTCGAGTGGCAAGGCGAGCCGGTGACGCGAATCAACAAGGCGCATGACGCCTCGGTCGCCGCCGCCGGATTGCCGACGACCGGATCGGGGAAAATCACGCCGCACACGTGGCGGCATACAGCGGTCACATGGGCGATGCAGGGCGGCGCGGATCCCTGGAAAGCGGCCGACTTTTTCGGCATGACGATCGAGGTATTGATGCGCACGTATGGGCATCATCATCCCGCGCACTCGGCGGACGTTCACGCTGCGTTTTCAGCGAACCGCCGCCGCCAAAAGAAAGCAGCTTGATGAATTTTGCCAATTGGCGGCCAATGATACGACCGCATTTTAGCGCATGAGAGACGACCGTCACGCATCTTAAACCGTTGAAAATATTGAATCTGACGTCTGACCGGACTCGTTCGGGACGAGGGGGTCGTAGGTTCAAATCCTATCACTCCGACCATTGAAGCTCCGCGTATCCCGAATGCGCAGATTCGCCAGCTCCACGTCCGATTCGGACTGTTTCCCGACCCATCAGCGACAAATCAACCTTGGGTTGCAGAACTTCCTGTGCTTGCAACGGCGGGTTTTGGGCGGGCCATCTTAACCCTTTCGGCCTGCGCCATTAACGCTGCTGCCCACAGAAGAGGCTGTGTTTGCTGGCCAGGCCCGCCGGGCTCTCAACGCTTCCCTAACGATTTCAATCTACTTTTTGGTGAATTCTACGCGTTTGAGTCGGGGAATGTCCGAACGGAACTGCCAAACAACGATCCGGTGTCTCGGTCGCAGGATTTGAGAGCGAGGCTCGGTCGGCCGGCGGTGCGGCAAAGGGGTGACGAGGAATGAATAACCAGGCTGCGGCGTCGACCGCCGGAACCGGTGGGATGAATCCGATGGACTGGGCGGGTGCCGATGGCGCCACCAGCACGGACGGGCTGACTCAGTTCATCAGTTTTGCCATCGGCGCCGATCAATACGGCGTCGACATCATGGCGGTGCGCGAGATCAAGGGCTGGTCGGAAATCACGCACCTTCCCAAGCAGCCGGAATATGTGCGCGGCGTGCTCAACCTGCGCGGCGCTTCGGTCAGGGACTGACCGAGGCCACCCCGATACACGTCGTGATTATCGTACAGGTCGCTTCGCGCCTGGTCGGTCTGCTCGCCGATCGCGTGCTCGATATCATTTCCTGCGATGCCGCCAAGATCCAGCCAGTGCCCCGGATCGCCCAGGCTGCGCGCATCGACTTCCTTTCAGGGCTGGTGACGATGGATAGCGCGATGATCGCGCTGATCGACCTGCCGCATCTTCTGTCGCTCTCCGAGTCCGAGGAAAAAGCTTCATCGCACTGATGTGAGTTTGGTCGCGGATTTCGTGCGGGGAGGCCGAGCTTTGTAACCCGTGTTGTGTATGGGGCTGTCGTGCGTGCTTCAGGTCATGACGATCAGGAATCCAGCATGCTTGCGGGTGCGATCAATATTACAGCGCTGCTGACCGCCGCTGCGGCGAGCGAGAACGCGGTGACATTCGCATTGCCGGAAAACGTCGTTCCTCGGCATGGGCCGCGTCGCGGCCGGCTTTCACCGACAACAGCAACAACAGAAAAAAGCGGACCGGTGGGACGCATGCAAGCGGTCTTGTCCCCGATAATCCGGGCCGAGCCGCAACCGGAAGGATTCCTGGAATGTTGAAATCCTCAGCCTTGACGGCGCGCGAGTCCGAAGCCGCCTTCGACGATGTGCGGCGGGAGTACGAATTCTCAGATGCCGATTTTCACGTGCTGGCGCGCATCGCCAAGCAGCGCACCGGCATCACGCTGGCCGACAGCAAGCGCAATCTGCTGTACGGGCGGCTCTCGCGCCGCCTGCGCGCCCTGAAAATGTCGTCGTTCAGCGAATATCGCGAATATCTCGACGGCCCGCAGGGCGAGATCGAGCTCGAACGCTTTATCAACAGCATTTCCACCAACCACACCAAGCTGTTCCGCGAGCCGCATCATTTCGACCATCTGCGCGACAATATCGCGGTTCCCTATGCCCAGGCCGTACGCAACAACCGCGCCGGCCGCCTGCGTATCTGGTCCGCGGGCTGCTCAAGCGGCGAAGAACCCTACACCATCGCCATGGTGATCAAGCGCGAGATTCCCGACTGCGCGCGGCGTGACATCCGAATCCTGGCGACCGACATCGACACCGACGTCCTGACCAAGGCGGCGCTCGGCGAATACCCGGTCAAGATGATGGAAGAAATTCCGGAAATCTATCGCGGGCTGGTCCAGCCGAAGAACAAGGACAAGTCCTCCGACACAATGGTCATGAGTGAGGACCTGCGATCCATGATCGCGTATCGCCGGCTCAACCTGATGGATCATCCCTGGCCGTTCAAAGGCCCGTTCGACGCGATCTTCTGCCGCAACGTCATGATCTATTTCGATGCCCCGACCAAGTCAAACCTGATCGAGCGTTACACGCAACTGATCAAGCCCGGCGGCTGGCTGTATATCGGTCATTCCGAATCGCTTCTTGGTGCTCATCCCGGCCTCGAACTGATCGGCCGCACGGTTTACCGGAGAGTTTGATGGGCATTGCTGTGCAGGCACAGACTGACGGCGCGGCGGGCGATAATATCGCCGCCGCACGCCATCGTTTCTACGACACCGCGAATTCGCAATGGCTGGTGAAGATCTTTCCGGGCGAATTCTACGTCACGCCGAAATCCGATGAGGTGCTCGTCACCGTATTGGGATCCTGCGTATCCGCCTGCATCCGCGATCCGCGCACGGGCATCGGCGGCATGAACCATTTCATGCTTCCGCAGGGCGATGGCGGAAGCTGGGACGGGCAATCGACGCGCTATGGAAATTTCGCGATGGAGAAGCTCATCAACGAGCTGATCAAGAACGGATGCCCGCGCGAGCGCATGGAAATCAAGGTCTTCGGCGGCGGCAACGTGATCGACAGCAGCTCCGCCATCGGGTCGAAGAACGCCGAATTCGTGATGAACTTTCTGAACAGCGAAGGTTTGAAATGCGCCGCCCAGGACCTGGGCGGATTGCATCCCCGGCGCATTCAGTATCAGCCATCGACCGGAAAAGTCGTGCGCCGGTTGCTGCAGGTGAACGAGTCCGTGCTGATCGCGCGCGAAGAGAAGAATTATGCAAGCCGCCTGACGTCCAAGCCGACTGCCGGCGACATCGAACTGTTCGGGGACTGAAGATGACTGCAAGCCAATCGCCTGTCCGAGTTCTCATCGTCGACGATTCCGCCTTGATGCGGCAGTTGTTGTCGACATGCCTCTCCGCCGATCCGGAGATCGCCGTGGTGGGGGCCGCTGCCGACCCCATCGAAGCACGCGACATGATCAAGACGCTCAATCCCGACGTCATCACGCTCGATGTCGAGATGCCGCGGATGGACGGCGTGACCTTCCTGCGCAAGATCATGACGCTGCGGCCCATGCCGGTGGTGATGATTTCGACGCTGACCCAGGCCGGAGCCGAAGTGACGCTGGAAGCGCTCGAAATCGGTGCCGTCGACTTCATCGCCAAGCCGACCAAGGACATCGGCACCGTGATGACGGAACTGGCCGGCGAGCTGCAGACCAAGGTCAAGACCGCCGCGCGGGTGCGGGTCCGCGCCCGGCAGTTCGAGCAGAAAGCGCCCAAGCCGAAACTGGTGGCGGGAAACCTGTCGCCGAAGAAAATCGTGACCATCGGCGCCTCGACCGGTGGCGTGGAGGCGCTCAAGGTCGTGCTGATGCATCTGCCGTCCGATTGCCCGCCGATCCTGATCACCCAGCACATGCCGGAGCGATTCACGGCCTCCTTCGCGCGCCGGCTGGACATGGAATGCGCGATGCGGGTGACGGAGGCCTGCCATGGCGACGTGATCGAGCCGGGCCATGTCTATATCGCGCCGGGCGCGCGGCATCTCGAACTAGCCAAGAGCGCGGGAAAATTCACCTGCCGTCTGACCGACGATCCGCCGGTCTCAGGTCATCGGCCGTCGGTCGACGTCCTGTTCCGCTCGGCGGCGCAGGCCGCGGGTCCCGACATCGTCGGGGTGATCCTGACCGGCATGGGCAAGGACGGATCGGAAGGCATGGTCACGCTGCGCCAGGCCGGTGCGACCACGCTCGGGCAGGATGAAGCGTCGTCCCTGATCTACGGTATGCCGCGGGTCGCCTTCGAGCGCGGCGCGGTGCAGCGTCAATATCCGCTGATCGATATCGCCGACGGGATTCTCGACGCCTGCCGCGAAAAGCCCGGCCAGGCCGCGAAGTCCGCCATAGCCGCAAATCACAGGTAGAATGACAATGTCCACTGACGCTCAAAGTCCGGTCTCGTTTCCGCTGCCGCCGCTTCTCGATTTCGCGGCCGCCGAGGGATTGCAGGCGAGCCTGCTCCAGACATTGCATGACAGTCACGCCATCCGCCTCGAAGCGGACGCGGTGGAGACGCTGACGACGCCGTGCATCCAGGTCATTCTCGCGGCGGTCAAATCGCATTCGGTGCTGATCCGAAATCCTTCGCCGGCCTTCACAAGCGCTTTTTCCGATCTCGGACTGCGCTGGGAGGACTATGCCGACCTGTCCGGCGAGAGCGCGGCACTGCCGCAAGCCGAAAGTCCGGATCTCGCCGTGAGCGAAACCGGCGACTCATTAGCCAGCCAAACCATAGCCAGCGAAACGACAGCAAGCGAACCCACCGACATCGCGACAAGCGATCAAATTTATGGATCTGCCATGGCCAAGCGAATCTTGACGATCGACGACTCCAAGACCATGCGCGACATGCTGATGATCACCCTCAGCGATGCCGGGTATGACGTCATTCAGGCGGTCGACGGCGAGGACGGCGTGAACACGCTGAAGGATCAGCGTGTGGATGTGGTCATCACCGATATCAACATGCCGAAAATGGATGGCTATGAAGTCATTCGCCAATTGCGAAAGAATCCGGCGCACAAGACCTTGCCGATCCTGGTCCTCACGACCGAGAGCGATACCGAGAAGCGCGGTCTTGCGCGCGACGCGGGCGCGACCGGCTGGATGGTCAAGCCGTTCGATCCCGATCGTCTGGTCCAGACCATCCGGAAAGTGTCTCCCTAACCTTATTGAGAGCGATACTGCACAGATATTGCGCGATCGAGGAATAACTGATGTCCAGCCTGGCAGAATTAAAGAACACCTTTTTCGAGGAATGCAGTGAACTGCTGCAGGACCTGGAGGTGGGCCTCACCGACATGCGCGAGGAGCGGGGGTCGGAGGACACGGTTCATGCGCTGTTTCGTGCGGTGCATTCGATCAAGGGCGGCGCCGGGGTCTTCGGTTTCGACAATTTGATTGAATTCGCTCACGTCATGGAGACCGTGCTCGACGCTGTCCGGCGCGGCGATCTTGACGCCGGGCCCGAGGTCATCGATGTCCTGTTCGCTGCAAACGATATTCTAGCCGACCTGGTGACTCTGGCCCGTTCGGGTCAGGCGGTGGAGCCCGGTTTCGGCCAGGAATCCCGCGTCGCGCTGGAGCAACTGATCGGCAAGGACGGCTCCGAAGCCGCGGGCGGAGACGACATGGCGGATTTCGCCGGCATCGACTTCATGCCAGTGCGGGTCGATGAATTTGAAGCGGAAAGCGGCGTGGACTCTGGCCATACCTATGCAATCACCTTCCGGCCCAAGCAGGACATGCTCAAGAAGGCGAACGAGCCTCTCTTCATCCTGCGGGAACTGCGTGCGCGCGGCGAACTCGATCTCGTCGCCGAGATTGCAGCCTTGCCGCCGTTGTCGAATATGGAGCCGGACTTTCCCTATATCGGCTGGACCGGAACATTGAAGACGCAGGCCGAACGGACTGAGATCGAGGAGATCTTTGAATTCGTCGCCGGCGACTGCGAGCTCGAGATCGTCGAACTGGGTGGAAAGCCCGGGGTCGTGCCGACGCTCGAGAGCGAAGCGCCGCAGATCGCCGTCGATCCCGCGATTGCGGACACCCCGACGGCTGTCGTGCCGATGCCCGTTCCCTTGCCGGACAAGCCGGCCGCGGCCGCCGAAAAACCCGCCGCCATGGACAAGCCGGGCGGCGAGGCCAAGACGGCGGTCACAGCGGCGGCCGCCACCACTATCCGCGTCGATCTCGACAAGGTCGACCGCGTGGTCAACATGGTCGGCGAGCTTGTGATCGCCCAAGCCATGCTCGGTCAGGTCGTGCAGGATCTGCCGGAAGCGATGTCCGCGCGGATGTCGCAGATCCTGGAAGAGGTTACCCATCACACGCGCGAGCTCAAGGACAGCGTGATGTCGATGCGCGCGCAGCCGGTCAAGTCGGTGTTCCAGCGCATGCCGCGCCTTGTGCGCGAATTGTCGGCGAAGACCGGCAAAAAGGTCGAGCTCGAGATGCACGGCGAGAGCACCGAGGTCGACAAGACCATCATCGAGCGGCTGAGCGATCCGCTCACCCACATCATCCGCAATTCCGCCGACCACGGCATCGAAATGCCGGAAGACCGCCTGGCGTCCGGCAAGCCGGAGGAAGGCACCATCCGCCTCAGCGCCGAGCATCGCGGCGGCCGCATCGTGATCGAGATCAAGGATGACGGCGCCGGCATCAATACCGAGCGCGTGCTGAAAAAGGCGCGCGAGCGCGGCCTGGTGTCGGCCGATGCCGTGCTGAGCGAGGACGAGATCAACAACCTGATCTTCATGCCGGGCTTCTCCACGGCGGAGACGGTCTCCGACATTTCCGGCCGCGGCGTCGGCATGGACGTGGTGCGCCGGAACATCCAGGACCTCGGCGGCCGGATCAACCTGAAATCCGAGCGCGGCAAGGGCATGACCATCCAGCTCACCTTGCCGCTGACGCTGGCGGTCATGGACGGCATGGTGGTGCGGGTGGGCGTGGAAACCTACGTGCTGCCGATGGCGGCGATCGTGGAATGCCTGCGCCCCGGCCAGTCCGAGGTTCACAATCTGCTTGGCACCCATGGCACACTGCATCTGCGCGGCGAGATCGTGCCGATGGTTCATCTCGGAGACGCGCTCGGTGTGCCGTCCACGCTGAATTCCGGCGACGGCGTGGTCATCATCATCGAGGCCGGCGAAGGCATCAAGCTGGGTCTGGCGGTCGACGACCTGCTCGGCCACCAGCAGGTCGTGATCAAGAGCATCGAGGAAAATTACGGTGCGGTGCCGGGCATCGCGGCAGCCACCATTCTCGGCAACGGCCGGGTTGCGTTCATTCTGGATTCAGAAAAAATCTACGATTTGGCCTGTGACACGATGAACAACACGCTGGCCGGAGCGGCGGGGTCGCGCATGGCGCAGAAAACGGCGGCGTAACTCATGACGACAGACACCATTCAATCGCCGCGCTTGGCGCGCAAATACGACCAGGAGTAATTTCGATGCCTTTGGCAGCCGCTCTGAAAGTACTTGTGGTGGACGACCAGTTCAGCGTCCGGCAGATGACCCGCCTGACGCTGCAGGAACTCGGCATCCGCCATATCCATGAATCGGAAAATGGCCAGGAAGGTTTCCAGAAGGCCACCGTTCAGCCGCTGGATCTGATTATTTCCGACTACAACATGCCGGTCATGGACGGCCTCGACTTCCTGCGCGCGGTGCGCGGCCATCAGGCCGTGCGCAAGCTGCCCTTCATCCTGCTGACCGGCCGCGGCGACAAGGAACTTGTGGTCAAGGCCGCTCAAGCGGGAGTTAACAATTATCTGATCAAACCATTCAACGCTGCCATCCTGCGCGAGAAGATTGAACAGGTCATCGGAAAGCTATCGTGACAATATTCGGTGCGCATCCTCTGGACCCCCTCTACGAGGGCGGCGAGAATGCGCTGGCTGACAACGACCATTCCGGGGTCGATCTGGACGCATTTCTGCCCGTGCTGGCGGGGATGCTGCGGGAAACCGTGTCACGCTTCGAGGACACCGCGAACCGCGTCAGCGACCTCGTCATCCAGCAGCGCGAGCAGGCCAATCTCGACCTGATTGTCGCCTTGCAGGATTTCGATCGCATTCAGCAGGAATTCGCGGCTTTGGGCGATGCGCTGTTCCGCTATATCGCAGCCACCAGTCCGACCACGGTACCGGCCAGCACGGCCGATCATGACGTGATCGGCGGAATCCTGCTGGCCGATGTGAAGCAGCGTCTGCTGCGCCGTCTCAAGGCCGGGGCGGAAGCGCCGCCCGTCGGCCCCGAGGCCGATGAGCAGGTTTTCTAGCGCCACCCGGCCGACTTGCCCGTCGTCAATTATCCTGTTGCGGGTCGGCTCCCGTCTTCGCCAATGCGACAAGCCGGTTCAGTCCGGAACTCAGTTCGGGAAAATCTGCCGGCGTCATGCGCTGGTATCGGTCCTGCTTCGACATCCGCAGGGCTTCGACGTGAAGATTGATCAGATCCTTGTTGGGCTCCGCGCCGGCCTTGATCGCGTCGAGCACCTCGCAGAAATTGCCGGCGATAAAGGTCACCAGCTGGAAACCCATCGTGGTGCCGACATCGCGCAATTGCCGGCAATGGAAATGGGCGATGTCGACCCAGTTGACGATCCTTGCGTCGTCCGTCTTCGGCAGGACATCCACGATCGCCTGCACCTGCTGATCGAACCAGTCGCTGAACGTGACCTTGATCTCATCGACCTTGGATTGCGCGCGTTCGATCGCCTCGGCGCGCGGGATGCCGCCCGGCCGCCGTGCAAGCTGCTGAAACCGGGAATCCACCGGAAAAGTTTTTGCCTCGTTGTTGTCGCTATCGGCCATGGTTCGCTTCAGTCCAGTCTCAGCTGCGCGTGAATTTCAGCAGATTGTCGATTTCGTCCTGCGACAGGGCGGGTCCGGTATCCTCGCTGATCTCAACCGCCATATCTCCTTTTCGCCGGCCTACGCCGCCCGGATAGCCCTCGATTTTGAATCGCCGGTCCGGCCCGTAATAGGTTTCGGTGTCGACGAAGTTGCGCGGATTGAACGCGATCCAGGCCAGGCGATCATAAAGGCTCGACGGTGACAGCGGTTTGGCGACCACCATGTTGGCGCCGGAATCGCGGGCGTTCTTCACCGTCGTCGCACGCGTGTCGCTGGTCAGGATCAGGATCGGGACCGTGCGGTATTCGCTCGCCTCGTTTCTGCGGATCGTGTTGGTGAGCTTGAGGCCGCCCATCGGCGGCACATTCGCGTCGCAGAGCAGGATGTCGATGCGGTGCTCGGTCAGGTTCTGCACGACGCCGCGCGCGTCGCGGGTTTCGATCACCTTGCTGGCGCCAAAACTGCGCAGGATGCCGTGAATGACGGTGCAGAAATACGAACTCGGGTCGGCGACAAGGAACGTCAACCCGTTCAGGTTGAGGTTGGAGTCCTTCACCGTGCCGTCCTCAAGACGCGGCACCCGTCAGCATGGTTTGGCATGGGAACACGGCGCATTTCTCCGCGGGGCAAATCCGGCAGGGTGCAGATCAAAGACGACGTCCGCTTCACGCACCGCCCCCGTCCAGTACCGGACGACTGCCGGCCGAATCCGATGTGACCCGGCAAGAAGCCAAGATTCTCATGTATTTACGGTACGCCCGCGCTGATTCGCAACACGTTGGACCGCGGAATGGCTGTCCGCCCGTCCCGCGGACCGGTTTCCCGCGGTCCATCAGGGGCTGAAAAACAAGGAGGCCCCGGACCGCCGGAAAGGACAAGAGACGCTTGTGCCAAGGGTGGCTCGCCGCGTAACGTTGCGGTTAACATAATCAGAAAGCCTTCCGGAAATCCGGGGCACAGGGAGAGAAGCTCATGAAAACGCAGGTGAAAGCGCTTGGCCTTGGCTTGGTTCTGGCCTTCGCGGTGCCGGCGGCGGCCTCCGCCGCCGATCTGAAGATGATGACCGGTCCGCAAGGCGGGGTGTGGATTCCGCTCGGCGGCCAGCTCAAGGACATGTGGGAAAAAGCGGTGCCGCAATTGTCGGTCCAGGCCTTGCCGGGCGCCGGCATCGCCAATGTGCGCGGCGTGGAAGAGGGCAAGGCCGATGTCGGCTTCGGCAACTCGATCTCCACCGTCGATGCGATCAAGGGCAATGCGCCCTTCACCAAGCCGCACGGCAATGTCTGCAACATCGCGACCCTCTATCCGCAATATTTCCAGGTCGTGGTGCGGGCCGACGCCGGCGTCAATTCGGTCAAGGACCTGAAGGGCAAGGGCGTCACCACCCAGCAGCGCGGCAATACCGGCGAGCTGATCACCGGCCATATGCTGAAGGTGGCCGGCATGAGCTACAATGACGTGAAGATGAGCTTTGTCTCCTATACCGATTCCGTCACCCAGATGCAGGACGGCAATGCGGTGGCCTTCACGCTCGGGACCACCATTCCCTCGGGCGCTGTGATGGATCTCGCGGCCGCGCGCGACATCAAGCTGCTCGATCTGTCGGACATGCTGGGCGAGATGAAGAAGATCAACCCCGGCTACACGCTGGTGAACGTGCCGAAGGGCACCTATCCGAAGCAGGACAAGGACGTGAAGGTCATCGGCTATGCGACCCACATCGTCGCGTCCTGCAAGCTGCCCGAAGACATGGTGTATGCCATGACAAAGACCATGGCGGCCAATGTCTCGTCGATGGCGGCGGTGAACAAGTCGATCGCCGGACTGACGCCGAAGGCCATGGCTGAGGATATCGGCGTACCGTTCCACCCCGGCGCCGCCAAATTCTACAAGGAAGCCGGCGTCAAGATGTAAGCCGTCACCGATGCGAAGGCTGGCGTTATATGCGCCAGCCTTTTTTCTTCGCCGCGTGAGGGGACGCCGATGAAAATCGACTGCAGCTATGCCGGCATCGTGCGCTACGCGGTCACGGCGATCGCGATCGCGATGGCGATCTACCATATGTGGGCGATCATGTTCGGCGCGCCGGAAGCGATCCTGTTTCGCGGGACGCATCTGCTGTTCGCCATGGTGCTCACCTTCCTGATCTTCCGGATCACCGGCGGCCCGTCCCCGACGCCGGCTCCGCTCGATTATGTGCTGCTGGTGCTGGGCGCGGCCCCGATCGTCTATCTGTTCGCCAATTACGAATATATCGTCACCCGCATCTTCTATATCGACGACCTGTTTCCGGCCGATATCGCGCTCAGTGTCATTTTCATCCTGGTGGTTCTGGAGGCGACGCGCCGCGTCATCGGTCTGGCGCTGCCGCTCACCGCCATCGTGTTCCTGATCTACGGCCTGTTCATCGCCAAGCTGGAATGGATGCGGCTGCTCGACCAGCTGTTCATGACCACGGAGGGTATTTTCGGCATTCCGCTCTCGGTCTCCGCCTCCTATGTGCTGATTTTCGTGCTGTTCGGCAGCTTTATGGAACGCACCGGCACCGGCCAGTTGTTCATGGATTTCGCCATGAGCCTCACCGGCCACACCGCCGGCGGGCCGGGCAAGGTGTCGGTGGTCTCATCCAGCCTGTTCGGCACCATTTCGGGCAGCGCGGTGGCCAATGTGATGGTCGACGGGCCGATTGCGATCCCGCTGATGAAGCGCTCCGGCTTCCCGCCGCATTTCGCCGCTGGCGTGGAGGCGACCGCCTCCACCGGCGGCCAGATCATGCCGCCGATCATGGGCGCTGCCGCCTTCGTGATGGCGGAATTCCTGGCGGTGTCCTACGCGCAGGTTGTGATCTGGGCAATCATTCCTGCCGTGCTTTATTATATCGCCTGTTTTGCGGCCGTGCATTTCGAGGCCAAAAGGCGCGGCCTGATGGGGCTGCCACGCTCCGAACTGCCGCGCTTGGGCGAGGTCATGCGGGTGCGCGGGCACCTGTTCATTCCGATTCTGATCATCCTGATCGTCATGTATTCCGGCTACAGCGCACCCATGGCGGCGCTGATCGGCACGCTGGCCTGTTTCCCGGTCGCGTTTCTGCGGAAATCGACGCGCGAGTGCGTCAACTTGCAGAATATCGTCGACGCCTTCGTCGACGGCGCCCGCAATGCCTTGCCGGTGGCGCTGGCCTGCGCCTGCGCCGGAATCGTGATCGGCGTCGTGACCCTGTCCGGGCTCGGTATTGTGTTCACGCAATTCGTGGTGGGCCTCTCGAAGGACACCCTGCTGCTGGCGCTGATCCTGACCATGATGGCCGGTATCGTGCTCGGCATGGGTATGCCGACCACGCCGGCTTACATCATCATGACCGCCTTGCTGGTGCCGGCGATCATCAAGCTCGGTGTGATCGCGCCCGCCGCGCACATGTTCGCGCTCTATTTCGCCGTGCTCTCCGCCATTACGCCGCCGGTGGCGCTCGCTGTGTTCGCCGCGGCCGGAATCGCCAAGGCCGATCTCTGGAAAAGCGGATGGGCGGCGGTGAAGATCGGGGCGGCCGGCTTCATCGTGCCGTTCATGTTCATTTTTGAGCCCGCCTTGCTCATGATCGGTCCCTGGTCGGCGGTGATTCCAGCGGTGATGACCGCCTGTGTCGGCATTCTCCTGTTCGCCGCGGGCCTGCATGGCTATCTCGTGACCGCCTGTGCCGCTTGGCACCGCGTGTTCCTTGTGGTCGCCGGCTTGCTGCTGGTCAAACCGGGGCTGTTCACGGATCTTTTGGGCGCGGCTTTGGCGCTGGCCGTCATTGCCGTGCAATATCTTGCGCGCCGCGATACGACTGCCGCCGGCAAAACCCAAACCGCAAAGTGACACTTCTGAAATGACACGTAGACGTCCCGGCGACCTGCGCAGCCATCGCTGGCTCGGGGTCAGCGATCTGCGCTCCTTCGGCCACCGCGCGCGCCTGCGCCAGTTCGGCTTCGACAAGCCGGACTGGGAGGGCAAGCCGGTCATCGCCATCGTCAACACCTGGAGCGACATGAATGCCTGCCACGCGCATCTGCGCGCGCGGGCCGAGGACGTGAAGCGCGGCGTGCTGCAGGCCGGCGGTTTTCCGGTGGAAATGCCGGCGATGTCGCTGGCCGAGCCGTTCGTGAAGCCCTCGACCATGCTGTACCGCAATTTCCTGGCGATGGAGACCGAGGAAATCCTGCGCAGCTATCCCATCGACGGTGCGGTGCTGCTGGGCGGCTGCGACAAGACCACGCCCGCGCTCATCATGGGTGCGATCAGCATGGGCATTCCGTCGATTTACGTGCCCGCCGGCCCGGCCTTGCGCGGCAACTGGCGCGGGCAGGTGCTGGGCTCGGGCTCCGACGCCTGGAAATACTGGGACGAGAAGCGCGCCGGCAACATCACCGAGTCGGACTGGGACGAGATCGAGGGCGGCATCGCGCGCTCCTTCGGCACCTGCATGGTGATGGGCACCGCCGCCACCATGATGTCCACCGCCGAAGCGATGGGACTGGCATTGCCCGGCTCCTCGTCGATCCCCGCCGCCGATTCCGCCCATCCGCGCATGAACGCCGCGTCTGGCCGCCGCATCGTCGAGATGGTCTGGGAAGACCTGACGCCGGCGCGCATCCTCACACCGGCCGCTTTCGACAATGCCATCCGCGTGCACATGGCGCTCGGCGGTTCCACAAATGCCATCATCCATCTGGTCGCGATGGCGCGCCGCGCCGGCATCGCGCTCGACATGCAGCGCTTTGACGAGATTTCGCGGCAGGTGCCGGTGATCGCCAATATCACGCCGTCGGGCAAATACCTGATGGAGGACTTCTATTATGCCGGCGGTCTGCGCGCGCTGATGGCGGAAATCCTCGATCTGCTCGATTTGTCCTGCCTCACGGTCACCGGCAAAACGATCGGGGAGAATATCGTCGGCGCAAAGACACACCTGCCCGAAGTCATCCATCCGCTCTCCAATCCGCTTTATGCGGAGGGGGCCACTGCCGTGCTAACAGGGAACATTGCGCCCCGTGGCTGCGTGATGAAGCCGGCGGCGGCAGAGAAGCGGTTCCAGAAGCACCGCGGCAAGGTGATTGCCTTCGAGGATTACAATCACATGGCCCGCGAGGTCGAGCGTGACGATCTTGATGTCACGCCGGACCACATTCTGGTTTTGAAGAATTCCGGCCCCAAGGGCGGGCCCGGCATGCCGGAATGGGGCATGCTGCCGATTCCGAAAAAGCTGGTGAAGGCGGGGGTGCGCGACATGCTGCGCATATCCGACGCGCGCATGAGCGGGACCAGCTACGGCGCCTGCATCCTGCATGTCGCGCCCGAGAGCTTTGTCGGCGGGCCTTTCGCGTTTGTGCAGACCGGCGACGAGATCGAGGTCGATGTCGCGGCGCGCTCAATTCACCTGCATGTGGGAGACGAGGAATTCGCGCGCCGCCGCGCCGCCTGGACGCCGTCACCGCCGCATTACGAGCGCGGCTATGGCGCCATGTTTTCGCAGCATATCGGACAGGCCGATGAAGGCTGCGATTTCGACTTCCTGCAGGCCGGGGCCGGGATCCCGGAGCCGGAGATCCACTGAACCCCGTCGTGCGCGATCAGGACGCGTCGGCGAACTGAACGATCGCCGGAGTGGTCGACGGCGATTTTGTCTCCGCCAGCACCTTGCTGCGCAGGCTGTAGAATTCCAGCGCCTGTTTCGCGGTATTGACCTGCAGCTTCTCGAAATTCGCCAGCGCGTGATCCAGATCCATCGTCGACAAGCTGCGGTTGGCGGCCGTCATCTGCAGGATGGCCTTGGTGGTCGACCAGTAGCAGCGCGCCGCCTTGGTGAGGATCAGCACCATGTCGGGACTCTCGTCGAGCAGGGCCCGCTCCACCAGTTCGATCGGGAAGGTGCCCAGCATCGATAAGGCCACCGCCACCTGCTCGAAATTGTTGGCGCGCGCGAAGGCGTGCACGTCGGCCTCGCTGAACTGGCTGGTCTTGCACAGCCGCTTCACCCGTTGCTTGGCCTTGGCGTGGTCGCGCGAGGAACTGCGCACTTCCTGGCTGATATGAGTGGTGATCTCCGCCACAACGTCGCGGATCGCCTCGGCGGCATCCGGATTGGCAGTTTCGAGCTTGGCACGCACCGACGCCGACGCGGTTTCCAGCAGCTTCAGGAAGTGATGACGCGGAATGTCGCGGCGGGCGCCGACATAGCGCGCCAGCGTATCGTCGCCGCGCGCGCGCGCGACCAGCTTGCCGAAGCCGCGATCGGAGAAGCGGGCGCCGGAATTCTTCGCCACCGAATGCACGACCTCGCGGTCGCCGCGTTCGATCAGCACGTCGGTCACGGCCTCGCTCAGTTGCGGGCGCTGCGTGATGGCGTGCAGATGGTCCTGGCTCTTGGTGCTGGCGGTTTCGACGAGATCGTCGTCGTTGAGCTGCGGAGAGGATTTCAGCATCGGTGCGGCGACTTCGATGACGTCGTCAAACGCCAGCGAGCGCACCACCTTGACCGGCGCGTCGGAGACCGTCGCCAGCCGTTTCGACAGCTTGACGCGCGCTTTGGTCTCGATCGACGAGGACAAGGTCAGCAGCACGTCGTCGAACAGCGCGATCTGGTCGCCGGAATAGCGGCCCGATCCGGCAATAAACAGATCGGTCACCAGCGTCAGCGCCTTCTGCCGCTTCTTCGCGGTGCCGGACGAAATGGCGTGTTCGAGTTCCTGGATCAGGGAAGTCAATTCGGACATGGCGGACCCGTCTTTAACGTTCTGTTACAATTAAGGGTTGGCGCATCACGCGGCTCTTGATGTGTCATTCCTACAACTGAGACGTGAAGACTCCTTGTTCAGCTGTCGGTAAAATTTGAAACAACTGCCTTTCCGATTGGGGCTCAGGCTATGCGCAGCATGGTTGGCGTCAGCGCCGCCACGCCGCCCGCCGGCAATTCGCGGCGCGCCTGGTAGAACTCAATCGCCTGTTTGGCTGTCTCCACTTTCAGTTTGTCGAATTCGCCCATGGCCTTGTCGAGGTCGAGCGGGGACAGCGTGCGATTGGAGGCCGACATCAGCAGGATGGCCTTGGTCGTCGACCAGCAGCATTCGGCGGCGCGCGCCAGGACCAGCGCCAGGTCCGCGCGTTCGTCGAGCAAGGCGCGCTCCACGAGCTCGATCGGGAACTGGCCGAGCGCGGCAAAGGCCACGGCGGTGCGCTCGAAATTGTGCAGGCGGGCAAAGGCGTGAACGTCGGATTCGGTGATCTTGCGGTTGATCCGCAGCCGGCCGAGCTGCGCCTTGGCGGTCGCGTGTTCGGACGAGGCCTTGCGCACGTCGCCGCTGATCTTGGTCGCGATTTCCGCCACCACGTCGCGCACCGCCTCGGTGGCCTGCGGATTGGCCGCCTCGAGCTTGGCGCGGACGTTGGCGGAGGCGGTTTCCAGCAGCTTGAGAAAATGATGGCGCGGGATGTCGCTGCGGGCGCCGACCAGTTGCGCCAGCGCGTCGTCGCTGCCGGCTTTGGCCACCAGTTGGCCGAGCGCGATGCTGGAGAAGCGGGCGCCGGTGTTGCGGGTGACCGAATGCACCACCCGGCGGTCGCCGCGCTCGACCAGCACGTCGGTCACCGCCTCGCTCAGGCTGCGGCGCTGGCTGATGGCGTGCAGGTGGTCCTGACTCTTGGTGCGGGCATTGGCGACCAGATCGGAATCGTCGAGTTGCTCGGACGAGGTCAGGACCGGGGCCGCCACCTCGATGGCGTCGTCGAAGGCGAGCGAGCGGACCACGCGGGCGGGCGCATTGGCGGCGACGGCGAGCCGCTGCGACAGTTTGGCCCGCGCCTTCTCCTCGATCGTGGCCGAGAGCGGCAGCAGGACATCGTCAAACAACGAGATCTGCTCTGTGGAATAACGGCCGGAGCCCGCCACGAACAGATCGGTGAGCAGCATCAGCAATTGCTGACGCTTTTCCGGCGTCCCCGAGGCGATGGCCCGGTCGAGTTCGTGAATGAGGGACGAAAACTCGGACATACAGAACCTGCGCATTTCCAGCAAAACAACCCGCCCGCGAGGAGCAAGCGGCATGTGTCTTTTTATACAAGGCAGGCATGAATCATTTTTGCCGCTGATCGCGTCATCTGTGATTCAAATTTTAGCGATCTGGCGGGGACTTCTGACTTTATTCCTGTGGCCGGAGGCTGCCATTTTCATGAATTGCGCAGCGCAGCATGGCTTCCTATAAGGCGGCAGATTCTCATTTGCTCCGCCGGAGACGGGATTATGGCCACAGCGACGACCCCCACCACGCCGGCGGCCGGGCGGGCGATCGTCACCATTGTCGGTCTCGACCGGGTCGGCATCATTGCCGGCATCGCCAACGCGCTGGCCGAGGCAAATGTTAATATTCTGGATATCAGCCAGTCGGTCATGCGCGAGGAATTCTTCACCATGATCATGATGGTGGATCTCGGCACCTCGCAGCTCGGCTTCGAGGAGATCGGCCGGAGGCTCAAGGCCAAGGGCAGGGATCTCGGCGTGCAGGTCGAGATCCAGCGCGAGGACATCTTCAACGCCATGCACCGGGTCTGAGACATGCGCGCCCTGCGGTTTTCCGCCGACGAGATCGTCGAAACGATCGAGATGGTGCGGGTCGAGCGGCTCGACATCCGCACCGTCACCGTCGGCATCAGCCTGTTCGATTGCGTGAGCGACGACACCGCGATGCTGTGCGAGCGCATCTACAACAAGGTGACGACTGTTGCCGCCAGGCTCACCCGCACCAGCGGCGACATCGCGCAGGAATTCGGACTGCCGATCATCAACAACCGGGTCTCGGTCACCCCGATCGCGCTGGTTGCGGGCCGCGCCGAGGTCGACGGCTTCGTGCGCATCGCCCAGGCGCTCGACCGCGCCGCCGATACGCTCGGCATCGACTTCATCGGCGGCTTCACCGCGCATGTCGAGAAGGGCATGACCAGGGCCGACCAGAACCTGATCGCCGCCATTCCGCGCGCGCTGGCCGAGACCAGGCGCGTGTGCTCCTCGGTCAATATCGGCTCGACCAAGGCCGGTCTGAACATGGACGCCATCGCGCAGATGGGCCGCACGATCAGGGAAACCGCGGCGCTCACGGCCGCCAATGGCTCGATCGGCTGCGCCAAGCTGGTCGTCTTCTGCAACGCGGTGCAGGACAATCCGTTCATGGCCGGCGCCTTTCACGGCACCGGCGAGCCCGAAGCGGTGGTCAATGTCGGCGTCAGCGGCCCCGGCGTGGTGCTGCGGGCGCTGGAACAGGCGCCGGAGCAGGATTTCGGCGCGCTGGCCAATCTCATCAAGCGCATGGCGTTCAAGATCACCCGCGCCGGAGAACTCGTCGGCCGCACCGCCTCCGAGCGGCTCGGGATTCCTTTTGGCATCGTCGATCTGTCGCTGGCGCCGACCCCGGCCAAGGGCGACAGCGTGGCGCGCATTCTGGAAGCGATGGGACTGGAGCGGGTCGGCACGCATGGTTCGACCGCGGCCCTGGCGCTTCTGAACGATGCGGTGAAGAAGGGCGGGGCCATGGCCTCGAGCCACGTCGGCGGATTGTCCGGCGCGTTCATTCCGGTGTCCGAGGACGAAGGCATGATCGAAGCCGCCGAACATGGCGACATCTCGCTCGACAAGCTGGAAGCCATGACGGCGGTCTGTTCGGTCGGCCTCGACATGATCGCGCTGCCGGGCGACACGCCGGCCGAGACCCTGTCGGCGATCATCGCCGACGAGGCTGCGATCGGCATGATCAACAAGAAGACCACGGCGGTGCGGGTCATTCCGGTGGCGGGCAAGAAGGCCGGCGATCTGGTGGAGTTCGGCGGCCTGCTCGGCCATGCCCGCATCATCCCGGTCAACAAGCGCTCCAGCGCGCGCTTTGTGAATCGCGGCGGACGCATACCGGCCCCGCTGCAGGCCCTCAATAACTGACCCATATACGGCGCGCATGACCGACGACATTCCCTTCGACAAGAGTTTCGATCTGGTTCCGGGCGTGGCGAAAGAGGTGGCGCCGGGCGTGCGCGCGCTCTGCGCCGGCAATGCCGGGCCGTTCACCTTCACGGGCACCGTCACCTACATCGTGGGGCGCGGGCAGGTGGCGATCATCGATCCCGGTCCGGACGATCCGCGCCACATCAAGGCCTTGCTCGATGCGGTGCGCGGCGAAACGGTGACGCATATCTTCGTCACGCATACGCATCGCGATCATTCGCCGGCCGCGGCGGCGGTGAAGGCGGCGACCGGCGCAACGGTTTACGGCGAGGGACCGCATCGCGCCGCGCGCGCCCTGCATATCGGAGAGGCCAATCCGCTCGACGCCGCCGGAGATTCGGATTTCCGGCCGGAGGTCGCGCTGAAGGACGGCGAGGTCGTGTCCGGCCCGGGCTTCGACATCGAGGCGATCACCACGCCCGGTCACACCGCCAATCACATGGCTTATGCGCTGAAGGGGCAGAACATGCTGTTCTCCGGCGACCATGTGATGTCGTGGTCGACCTCCATCGTCGCGCCGCCGGATGGCGCGATGAGCGACTACATGGCCTCCCTGAACAAGCTGTCGAAGCGCACCGAGGATACGTATTTCCCCGGTCACGGCACCACCATCCGCGACGCGCCGCGTTTCGTGCGGAGCTATATCCGCCACCGCGAAGGGCGCGAATCGTCGATCCTGCATCGTCTCGCCAAGGGCGAGACCGATATTCCGACGTTGGTGCGCGCGATCTATATCGGCATCGATCCGCGCCTCACGGGCGCGGCCGGCCTGTCGGTGCTGGCGCATATGGAGGATCTGGTCGCGCGCGGCGTCGTGGCGACCGAGGGGGCGCCGTCGATCGCGGGCAGCTATCGCTTGGCCGCGGGCTGACCCTTGGCCGGCGCGCCTTTCGGCGCCGGCCGTTTCTGCTGCAAGGCCTTCCGTTCCAGCTTTTCCTGCCGGTCGAGCGAGGCGTCGACGGTTTCCTCGATCAGTCCGAGAAACCCCTCGATACGTTTGGCGTTGGTGCCGAAATCATGCCGCCCGTAACGCGAGGCTGAGCGCATGTCGATGCGGGATTCTTCGGCGGTGCCGCGGATGCGGATCACCACGTCGTCGCGGAAGCCCATGATCGGCGTGCGCGCCACCGCCTCGATGCGGCCGTCGCGCCGGCCCCCCTGCGGATCGCGCGCGTCGATCACCAGCCAGCGATTGCGGTTCACCAGCGCGAGCGCGGTGTCATAGGCGGCCTTGGGCGGGACGGAGACTTGGAGCGGTTCGATTTCCGGATAGGCATTGTGCTGCTGCTCCGCCGCGTACAGGCCGGCATAAACCACCGGATTGGCGGAGCGGCTGCGCAGCCGCGCGATGGCCTCGAACCGCGGCGCGTCGATCGCGTCGGTGGTGATGTCGGAAATGGCTGGCAGATGATAGGCTTTGTAGCCGAGATAGGCCGGATAGCTCAGCAGCAGCAGGCTGATCGCGATTCCGGAGACGGCGTAGCCGAGACCGCGCAGGCCCTCGCGCCAGATCACGACGAACGACGCCAGTCCGGTGAGGATGGCCAGCACGGCAAAAGCCAGCGCGCCTGCAAACGTCACCAGCGCCGGTTCGACCTCCAGCAGACCCGAGCGGACGATCACGATCGAGAGCAGGGCCGCGGCCAGCGAAAAGAACGCCAGCCGGCGTGCCCAGATGGCAAGGCGGGAATAGGGGTCCTCTGCAAAGCGGAGCCGCGCCATGGCCTTTAAGTCCGATATCCGGCGCAGATGCGCTTCAGGGCCGCCCATTCGGCGGGTTCCAGCAATCTGACGCCACGACTTTGCGGCGGCGCGATGGCATTGATGGCTCCAGCAGGACACCGAAACTCTCCGGGGCCTTGCCGGCAATGCGCTCCAGGAACCGGCCGAGCGCGCGCGCATCGGCGCCCAGCGTCAGCATCACCCGCACGCCAAAGCGGTCCGCCGCGCTTTCCACATCGCGCGAATAGGCCGATTGCAGGATGGTTTTCGCGGCCAGCACCACCGCGCCGCCCCCGACGAAATCGCCGAGCATCATGCCGAACAGGAACGACAGCCCGGCGCCTTGCAGCACCGCGCGCATGCCATCGCGGTTTGCGACATGGCCGATCTCATGCGCGATCACCGCAGCCAGTTCGTCCACATTGTCCGCTTTGTCGATCAGGCCCTGAAAGACGTAGACATAACCGCCCGGCAGGGCGATGGCATTGGCTTCGGCCCGGCGCACTACGGCGACGGTCAGCGGCGTGCGGATATCGGCCGCCGCTTCCAGTTGCGCGATCAGCTTGTTGAGCGCGGCTTGTCCGGCCTTTTCGACATCGGCTACGCCGCATTCAAACGGCCGGCTGGCCGGTCCCTTGTCGAGCATGGCGCGGACCTGCGCGTTGGTGGCGACGCCGACCCGCTGCTCGAAGCCGCGCGGCACGACCGGCCCCAGACGGTCCGCGATATGCGGCACGCCATAGATCGCCGACAGCACCAGCGCCACCGCAGCGAGACAGGCCCAGACGATGGCCTGCCGCCGGTCGCGGCGCGCCGACGCGCCGGTGCGGTCGATGTCCGGCGCCAGCAGATCGATTTCATGCGCGAAGGCGGTGTCGCCGATTTCCAGCCGCGCCAGCAGCGGATGTCTCCGCAGTCCGATGCGGAACACATGATCGGGCGCCGACAGATGCTTGAGACGGGGATAGGGCCATTCCTCGATCATGCTGCCGTCGGCGGCGCGGATGACCAGGGCATGCGGTGCGAGTTCCACCGTCACCTTGTGACGCGCGCTGGTGACGCCGTCGAAATAGAGCGCGTTGCCGGTCGGTATTGTCATAGGCCACCGACATTCAGGGCGTCGGCAAGCCCTTCACCCAGCGGCGACGCAGGTGCGCCAATCGCCTTCACATGATCGAGCGCTGCGACGCCCGATAATTCCGTCGATTGCATCGTCAGCCGCCACAGCGCGAGCTTGGCGGTCGCCTGGTAGATCGTGGACAGGCCGAGCGCGGAGACCACATACAGCCCGACCATCGCCAGGATAATGGCGATTTCCGCGACTTTCGATTGCCCGGACGTGCCGAACACGGCTCCGATCACCGCGAATGTCACGAAGGCGGCGACGATCATGACCAGTGCGAATAACAGCAGATAGCCGATGAAACGCAGATAGGCGCGATAGACATCGCGCATGCGGAGTCTCGAGCTGAAACCGATATCGGCGAAGCGCAGACCGGATACCCACCAGCGCATCACGACGGTCTGGAATGCGGGAAAAAACAGCGCTGCCGCCACGGCGGCAAATCCGAACGACACAATGAACAGGCCGATGGTGGCGTAGAATTCCGGCACCTCGGTTCCGAGGCGGGTGAGAATGTCGCCGGTGTCGCGGCCGCGTTCGAAAATCCGGCCGACGCGGGTCCAGTCGACGGTGAGCAATGCCGACAGCGACAGCAGGGTCGGCGCCATGACCACAAACCACATCGGCAGTCCGCGCATGAACAGCGCAAAGCCCGACCCTTCGAAACGCCCCGCCAGCTCGCCATAGAATGTGTGCCGCAGCTTGAAGCGCTCGAGGCTGGCCTGTGCAAACGGGTAGGCCAGGCCGAGCGTCAGCGCCATCATTCCCCACCAGAACAAAACGCAGACCGCGTAATGCAGGCCGGAACCGGTCTGATGAAAGCGCAGTCCGCGGAAGACCGTTCGGGTCAGGCGATAACCGCGTGCGCGCCAGACGGCATATTGACCGACAAAGGCCACGGTCAGAATCGCAAGACCGGTCATCAGGCCGGCGGTGGCGACATTGAAGGCGGAGAGAAAGAACACCGTATACAGCGGCACCAGCAATGCCACCGCAACCAGAAAGCCGAGCAGGATTTCGATCGCCGTGCCGGAATATTCCAGCGAGTCGCCATCGACCTCGGTGTTGGCCCAGAGAAAGCGCCGGATATCGGTGGCCAGCCAGAAGCGGTAGATGCCGAGCGTGATCATCAGCAGCACGGCGCCGCGCGCCAGGAGCCGCCAATACGCCGCGTCGTGTCCCAGAAAGCGAATATTGCCTGTTTGCTGGTCAACGCCCAAAGGCGCGGCCGCGAGGCCGCCCGCATCTCCCGAAGCCATGCATTACTCCGCCGCGACCCGGTTGGGCAAAATGTAGTCCTTGAACGCCTCCCGCAACGCGGTTTTCAGGATCTTACCGGTCGCGGTATGGGGAATCTCCGGGACGAATACCACATCGTCGGGAATCCACCATGCCGCTATCTTGGACCGCATGAAATCCAGGATCTCCTCGCGGGCGGGCGTTTCGCCGGCTTTCGGGACCACGACCAGCAGCGGGCGTTCGCCCCATTTCGGATGCCTGACGCCGATCACCGCGGCTTCTGCAACCTTGGGGTGCCCGATCGCCAGGTTTTCCAGCGCGATGGAAGAAATCCATTCGCCGCCCGACTTGATGACGTCCTTGGCACGGTCGGTGATGTGCATGTAGCCGTGCGGGTCCATGGTGGCGACGTCGCCGGTATCGAAAAAGCCCTGCGCATCGAGTGCGTCGTCATCCTCCTTGTAGTAGCGGCGCAACACAGCGGCGCCGCGCACCTTCAGCCGGCCGAAGGTCTTGCCGTCCCAGGGCAGATCGCGATCATTGTCATCGGTGATTTTCATCTCCACCCCGAACGGGGGATGGCCCTGCTTTTCCTTGATATCGAGCCGGGCCTCGCCGGTGAGGCCGGCATAATCCGGCTTGATCGAGCCGAGCGTTCCGAGCGGCGACATTTCGGTCATGCCCCAGGCATGGACGACCTCGACGCCGTAATCCTCCTCGAAGGTCTTGGTCATCGCGCGCGGGCAGGCCGAGCCGCCGATGATGACGCGCCTGAGATAGGGCAATTTCGCGCCGCTCGCCTGCAGATGCTGCAGCAGCATCAGCCACACGGTCGGCACGGCGGCGGTGCAGGTGACCTTGTAAGTGTCCAGCAATTCATAGATCGAGGCGCCGTCCATCTTCTGGCCGGGCATCACCATGGCAGAGCCGTTCATCGGTGCGGTCAGCGCCATGCCCCAGCAATTGGCGTGGAACATCGGCACGACCGGCATCACCACGTCGCCGGATGACACGCCCATGGCGTCGGGCGCGCTCGCCATCATGGAATGCAGGACATTCGAGCGATGCGAGTACAGGACGCCTTTAGGCGAACCGGTGGTGCCGGATGTGTAGCACATGCCGGCGGCCGTGGTTTCGTCGAAACTCTTCCAGGCGAAGTCGCCGTCGGCTTCGGCGATCCAGTCTTCGTACGGCACGGCCTTCTTCAGCGGCGTGTCCGGCATATGTGCCGCGTCGGTGAGTACGATGTAGCGTTCGATCAGCGGAAGCTGCGGCGCGAGTCTCTCCAGCAGCGGCAGGAATGTCAGGTCGGTCATCATCACGCGGTCTTCGGCGTGATTGATGATCCAGGGGATCTGGTCGGGAAACAGCCGCGGATTGACGGTGTGATAGACCGCGCCGATGCCGAGAATGCCGTACCAGCTTTCCAGATGCCGCCAGCTGTTCCAGGCGAGCGTCGCGACACGGTCGCCGAGTCGGACACCGTCGCGCTCGAGGCGTTGCGCCAGTTGCAGGGCGCGGCGCCGCACCGTGGCGTAATCGGTGGTGTGGATCGGCCCTTCTATGGAGCGAGACACGATCGGGCGTGCCGCATGATAGGTCGCGGCATGGTCGATGATGCGATGGCACAGGAGCGGCCAGTCCTGCATCAGGCCCTGCATGGCGTTCCTCCCGCACTTTTGTTGCGCGTAAAACTAGCCTTCGAGCCGGCAAAGCCCAAGTGGCTGCTGCCGTAACCGGATCATCACGGGACGCTGGGTCACATATTGCACGCCCTGATTGAATCGAGGTAGTCTCTCCTGCAACGTGCCGTCGCCTCAGGGGCCGGACGCCATGGACTACACCGACATCCGAAATGTGAAAGAGGCGCGGGATCGCAAGCGCATCCTTGCGGCGCTGGGCGACATCCGCAAGGGATTGAAAGCCGAAATCCCTCCGAAGACGAGCGGCAACCTGCTGCTTGCAAGCTGGAACATTCGCGAGTTCGGCGGCAGGAAATATGGCGGGCGAATACCAGACGCGATGTTCTGCATAGCCGAATGTCTCAGCAGGTTCGATCTGATCGCCGTCCAGGAAGTGCGAAGCGATCTCACGGCGCTCAAGCGCATCATGCGCTATCTGGGCCCGCAATGGGACGCGGTCTACAGCGATGTCAGCTATGCGGATGGCGGCAACAGCGAGCGGCTCGCCTTTCTTTACAACAAGGCCAAGGTTTCTTTCAGCGGCCTCGCCGGCGAACTCGTGCTGCCGATGAAAGGCGCCACCGACCTGATGAACCAGATCGCCCGTACTCCGTTCATTTGCGGATTCCAGGCCGGCTGGGCGAAGTTCAACCTCTGCACCGTCCACATCTATTATGGCAAGAGTGTCGCGGAAGACCCCAGACGCGTCGATGAAATCGAAACGCTCGCCGAATTGCTGGCCGGCAAGGCGAAGGATTATATCGATGTCGATCGGAGAGTCGTCTATTCGCCGGAAAATCTCGTGCTCCTCGGCGACTTCAATATCTTTGCCAGGGACGACGCCACCTTTGCGGCTTTGACAAATAACGGATTTGTCATTCCCGACAAGCTGCAAGCCCTGCCGGGCAGCAATGTCAAACAGGACAAATTCTACGACCAGATTGCCTTCTACAAGGATATGGCCGGTATCGAATGCGACAACGCGGGCGTCTTCGATTTCTACAAGTATATTTTCAGGGACGGGACGGTCTACAACGGCGTCATGCAGGACGGCGCAAGTTTCAACGACTGGCGGACCTATCAGATGTCCGATCACCTGATCATGTGGTGCGAATTCGACGTCGATCAGACGGATGTCTACCTCAAGTCGCTGGCCGAATGGGACGGCAGCTAGTTCCCGGGCAGTCGCGTCAGCCGGAAGCGGCTGATGTCGTTGGCCGTCGCTCCCGTCATGGCCAGATCGGTCAGCGTTTCCCCGATCACCGGCGCGAATTTGAAGCCGTGCCCGGAACAGGGCGAGGCGGCGATGATCTGCGGGCTGCCCGGCAGACGGTCGATGACGAAATGCTCGTCCGGGCTCATGGTGTAGAGGCAGGTCTTCGCGTTCAGCAGCTTGCCGTTGGCGGCGGGAAGATATTGCGAGATCACGTCGCGGACGATTTTCTCGTCGTCGGCCGTCACCTGCCGATGACAGGTTTCGGGATCGACGATTTCGCCGGAATGATGATGCTTGGCGATCTTCACGCCATCGGCGCCGTGCAGCGGAAAGCCGTAATGGATGCCGTGCCCGGTTTCGATCATGAACACGGGAAAAGACCCGGGCCGGAACAGCGCATCATTCTGCGATTGCGTCCACAACACCGCCTGGCGCGTGACATGCAGGTCAACCGGCAGATCGGGCAGCAGCGTTTTGATCCACGGTCCCGCCGCGACAATCGCGGTGCCGGCGTCAATCGCTCCGTCGTCGGTGACAATCCGAACGCCGTTGCCGCCGGGCTCGACAGCCAGCACGCGCCTGTTGTGGTGGATATTCGCGCCGGCGGCGCGGGCGAGATCGAGATGGGTTTGCACGCCCGGTTCGGCTTCAAGAAATCCGCCGTCGGGCTGGACGACTCCGACAAAATCGTTCGGCAGATGAAAGGCGGGGTAACGCCGCATCAGTTCGCCCGCGTCGAGAACCTCGTGCGGCAGATCGTGCAGGCGGGATGAGGCCAGCGTGCCCCGCACCAGCGCGGATTCCGGATGCCCGATTTCCGCGATGCCGGTGATGGTCATGAGCCTGCGGCCGCTGGCCGCTTCCAGCTCGCGCCAGAGTTCATAGGCGCGGCGCAGCAGCGGGACATAGGAGGGATGCTCGAAATAGCCGAGCCGGATGATGCGGGTGGAGCCGTGCGACGACCCGCGCTCGTGGCCGGGCTGAAAGCGGTCAAAACCGACCACACGCGCCTTGCGGCGGGCGAGGTGATAAAGCGCGGCGCTGCCCATGGCGCCGAGGCCGATCACCGCAACGTCGAATGTCATGAAGGTCACATACCGCTACAGGGTGGCGGGAATTGCCGCCGAATCCGCCTATTCTGTCATCCCGCAGAATTGCCGCAATCTCTTCCGAGACCCCTCCGGTGAAGCTTGTTTTTCTCATGGCATTGATGTCGTTCTGTGCGCTTCTGCCGGTCGCCGGGGAGGTTTTCGCGCAGCCATTGCCGCGGGCCAGGCCCGACAGGGGCGGCGTGCCCGCCGCGCCCGCAACCCGCGCCGAACCGGCGCCGCCCGCGATCCTGGCGCCTCCCATGGAGGCCTTTGCCGCCGATCCCGAACCGGCGGCGCCCGTGCCGCAGGCGCCGGCCGAGCCGTCGGTCTGCCAGCGCCGCATCGACGGCGAAATCGCGGTGATCGCGGCGCAGCCGCCGCTGATCGGACCCGGCGATTGCGGCGCGACCGATGTGGTGAAGCTGGAGGCGATCATCCTGAAGGACAAGACGCGTGTCGCCGTGACACCGGCGGCCACGTTGCGCTGCACGATGGCGGAATCGCTCGCAACCTGGGTGCGCGAGGATGCGACCGCGGCCGTCGCCGATATCGGAACGACGATCCGCGCACTCGACAATTATGCCTCCTTCGATTGCCGCGGCCGCAATCGTCTCGCGGGTGCAAAGATCAGCGAGCACGGTGTCGCGAACGCCATTGATATTCGCGGCTTCGCCCTGACCAACGGCAAATTTGCCGGCCTGACCGACCGGACCTTTCCGAAAGAGTTCCGGGAGACCATGAAGACGAGCATCTGTGCGCGGTTCACGACCGTTCTGGGGCCCGGCTCCGACGGCCATCACGAAACCCATATCCATATGGACCTGGCCGAGCGGCGGGGCGGCTATCGCCTGTGCCAGTGGGATGTGCTCGAGCCGGTTCCCGATGTGCCCCTGCCCAGGCCGCGCCCGGCCGAAGCGCCACAGGCCGGCGCGGAATGACGCAGGGATTATGAGATTGCGTGAACCCTCCCTTCACCGCGAAGCGGTATGACCCCGGCATGACATCTCCCGGAAACGCCCCCGACATGTCGCGCGCGCGCGGCCTCTCGATCAGCCGCCGCTCGCTGATCCTCGGTACCGTCGGGCTTGCCGCCCTGGCCGGACCCGCGACGGCCGCCTATGCCGGGATCGAGGCGCAGAGCCTGACCGTCACGCGCTATCGGGTCACGCCCAAAGGCTGGCCGGCAGGCCGGAAGCTCAGCATCACCGCCATCGCCGATCTGCATGCCGGTGGTCCCAATATGGGCCGCGACCGGATCCGCGAGGTGGTGGACGTCGCCAATCTTCAGCGCTCGGATCTGGTGGTGCTGCTGGGCGATTATTTCGCCACGCATCGTTTCATCACCGAGGTCGTGCCGCATCAGGTCTGGGCCGCCGAGTTGGCGCGGTTGCGGGCGCCGCTCGGGGTCTATGCCATCCTCGGCAATCACGACTGGTGGCATGACGTCGGCAACACGCGGCGGGCTTTCGCCGAGGTGAATATTCCGCTGCTGGAGAATGACGCGCTGCTGGTCGGAGATGCCGGAGCCCGTGTCTGGCTCGCCGGTCTTGGCGATCAACTGGCTTATCGGCTTGGCCATGCCAGATTCCGCGGCGTCGACGATCTGCCCGGCACGCTCAAGCGCGTCGACACCAGCGACCCGGTCATCCTGCTGGCGCACGAGCCGGACATCTTTCCGAAAGTCCCGGATCGCGTGGCGCTGACGCTGGCGGGCCATACCCATGGCGGACAGATTCGCATTCCGTTCCTGTGGCAGCGTTTCGTGCCGTCGGCTTACGGCGCGCGCTATGCCTATGGTCATATCGTCGAGGATGGGCGCCACATGATCGTGTCGGGCGGATTGGGCACGAGCATTGTGCCGGCCCGTCTGGGCGTTCAGCCGGAAGTCCTGCGGATCGAGATCGGCTGATCCCGCACAACAAAAAAGCGCCGGAGACTCTCCGGCGCTTTTGCAATTTCAGTCCTGCGGATCGCTCAGTGCGTGAAGCGGTCCATGTTGTGAAGCGCGACCTGCGGATTGTGCGGGGAATCGCCCTGCTTCGGCGCCAGAACAACCACGACAGTGCCGGTCTTGACCCGATCATACAGGTCGATGACATCCTCGTTGGTCATGCGGATGCAGCCCGACGACACCGCCGCGCCGATGAGATCGGGCTGGTTGGTGCCATGGATGCGATACAGCGTATCTTTCGGACCGAGATGCAGATAAAGCGCGCGCGCGCCGAGCGGATTGTGCGGGCCGGGTCCGACCTGGTTGGGAATGCTTGGCCCGAGCCGTTCCTTGATCGCGGAGGTCGGCACCCATGTCGGCCATTCGGCCTTGCGGCCGACCTTGGCGATGCCGGAGAACGCCAGCGCTTCTTCGCCGACGGTGATGCCGTAGCGGATCGCCTTGCCTTCCGGCAGCACGTAATAGAGATAGCGCGCGTCGGAATCGACCACGATCGAGCCGGGCGCTTCCTTGCGGTGATAGGTGACGATATGCCGGCGATAGGGCTCGGGGATGGTCGCCTTGGCGTAGGGCGCGTTGGCGAGCAATTCCTTGTCGCGCGCAGTCATGGCTTTGCCGGAGGCGGGTTCCGGCGTCGAGGACGACGTCACGCAACCGCCAAGGCTCAATCCCACCAGCAGAAGCGCAACTGCGCGCATCGCCATCATCTTCCCCGTCAATTGTCGTATCGAACCGAAGACTCGTCCCGACCAAGGTAATAGACGAGAAAAGCCCTGATTTTCCAGCGTTGAGGTGATGCAGCAGGACGGTCCTGTGAAACTGTTGCGGGAATGCATCAGCAGCGTCTCTCCGGTCTGTCTCCTGCCGGCCAGCCCAAACCAGAATTCCAGCTTGTCACCAAGGCGTTAAGGGATGGTTTACCCTGTTCGACCGAGAACGGGGGCGGCACCGGTGAACCTCACGGTCGTCCCGGGGCACTAAGGTTTGCGGCGGAAATGCCTCGAAGTCTCACGATTCGTTACTCATTTCCGCCCCATGGAATCCCGATCCGCCCGCTATGGGTCAAGGACGGGGACGACGACGAAAGACTTCTGGAGGAAATGATGACTTCGCCGAAAGCCGAAACCGGCACCACCGAGAACCGCGCGACGGCCGATCTGGATCGCCGTTATGGACGGATCGGAATTTCCGCCGTGGCGGCCGCGCTGACCTGCAAGGGCGAGGACAAGACGTCCGCCGACACGTCGCACGAGACGCAGCGCTGACCCGCTTTTCCAGACAAAAGGCCTGCAGAAACCCTTGCAGCGGCGGGCCGGGAGGCTCATGAGTGTCCTGCCCGCCGCTGCGCCTGCCGCGGTCACGGGTGACCCCAGTCCGGCGGGAGCTGCATGCTTTCGGTCTATATTCCGCAAGGAAATAATCTCGAACATCGCGTGATGGAGCCCGGCCAGGGAATATCCGAGGCCGCGGTCTGGATCGATCTCGTCAATCCGACCTACGCGGAAGACAAGCTGGTCGAAGCCCTGGTCGGCATTGCGGTCCCGACCCGGGAGGAAATGCAGGAAATCGAGCTGTCGAGCCGGCTGTATTTCGAAAACGGCGCCCGCTACATGACGGCGACCCTGATGTGCCAGTCGGATTCGCCGGCGCCGAAAACCACGCCCGTCACCTTCATCCTGACCGGGCAGCGCCTGGTGACCGTGCGCTACGACGAGCCCAAGCCGTTCGCCATCATCCGCCACAAGCTCGGGAAGTCATGTCCGGCGACGATCACCGGCCAGATCATCCTGATGGATCTGCTGGATGCGGTGATCGACCGCGCCGCCGATATTCTGGAGCGGGTCGGCACCGAGGTGGACCGCGTCTCGTTCGACATCTTCAACCGCAAGCTTTCCGCCACCGAACGATCGCGGCGCTATCCGATCATCCTGCAGACCATCGGCCGCAAGGGCGACCTGTCCTCCAAGGTGCGCGAGAGCCTGCTGTCGATCATGCGGCTCATCCTGTTCCTTGCCAACGAGGAAGAGGGCATGCGCTGGTCGAAGGAAATGCGCGCGCAGCTGAAGTCGATGCAGCGCGACGTGCAGTCGCTGTCGGACCACACCACCTTCCTGACCAACAACATCACCTTCCTGCTGGACGCCATGGTCGGCGTGGTGTCGATCGAGCAGAACGCCATCATCAAGATTTTCTCGGTGGCGGCCGTCGTGTTCATGCCGCCGACGCTGGTGGCGTCGATCTACGGCATGAATTTCAAGCTGATGCCGGAACTCGACTGGGCCTATGGCTACCCGTTGGCGATCGCGCTGATGGTGATGGCCGCGGTGCTGCCGTATCTCTATTTCAAATGGCGCAAGTGGCTGTGAGCCGGATAGCCGTTACGGGCGAACCGCCACGGCGGCACCGTTTTCGAGCCCCATGAGAAGTGCGAAGCTGCCGGACGAGTTTTTTATCGTCGCAATTTCCGTCGTGATCCGCGCGGGGACCTTCAAGCGCGCAATTTCCCGCGGCATCGGCTTGAAGGCAATGATGCGCAGTGCGCGGCGATCGAACGACGGAATGGCCAAATCCGGCGTGCCGTCTCCGTCGAAATCAGCCGTTGCGCTCATGCGCAAGACCCGCGAACCGATGGCATGATTGGATGTGTCCGGAACCTGGAATTTTCTGACCAGCGTGCCGTTCTGCCATGACCAAAGCTCCAGCCGTCCCACTGCGTGTGGCATCATGACGGCCGCAATGTCGATGTAGCCATCGCCGTCGTAGTCGGCAACGCCGGCCGGATTGAGCCAGCGATTCGGAATCCCGATCGGCGGCGTTTCGGCCAGAATTTGCAGGGTTTTGTCCCGCTCTCCAATGACGGCAAGGCTCGATCCGCGCGCAAGATAGGACTTGACGACAATGACGTGATCCTTGCCGCCACTCTCCAATTGAACGATCCGGGGCTCAAGGTCCTCGAACACCGCATCTTGACCTGCGGTTAACTCGACCCGCCCAAGCTCCGGATTTTCGAGGATAATCTGTCCTGACTCGATGGCATCGCCGAGAACGGCATGGGCATAGCGGGTGGTCGGTTCGGCCAGCCACGCGCGCCGGATGTTGCGATTGCCTCTGGAGATGCGCCCGTCGGGCAGACCGTTCGGCGGGGTGGCCTCACGCTGGGGCGCTTCGCCCGGCGCAAGGGAAATTGCTCCGTTGTGAAGGATGGGCGAGGACCATGTCTCGCCGATGCGGACCCTTATATTTCCGTGATGGTCCTCGATCGCCGTGACGAGCCCAGGGGTGGCGACGGTTTGTATGCGAAGCTGCTGGGCTTGGGCGGCGTAACTTGCGCTCCATATGCTTGCAGCGGCCAGGGCCAATGTAGGCAGAAGTGCAGTCACACGTGCTGGCCGCCATTGATGTGGATTTCGGCGCCGTTCACATAGGACGCCGTATCGGTGCACAGCACATAGATAATCTTGGCGACTTCGTCCGGCGTTCCCAGCCGGTGCAGCGGAATCTGCTGCTCCACGATCTTTTCGGTTCCCGGCGAGAGAATGGAGGTGTCGATCTCGCCCGGCGCGATCGCGTTGACGCGAATGCCCACGGCGCCGAAATCCGACGCCATCTCGCGCGTGAGCGACGCGAGCGCCGCCTTCGACGTGGCATAGGCCGCGCCGGCAAAGGGATGCACGCGAGAGCCCGCGATCGAGGTGACGTTCACCACCGATCCATGCGCGGCTTTCAGCTGGTCGATCAGTCCGCGCGCCAGCATGATCGGGCCGAAGAAGTTCACGTTGAACACGTGCTGCCAGACGTCGATGGTCGTCTCGATCGAACTCAGGCGTTTGCCGCCTTCGGCTTTCGGCGAGATCGCGGCATTGTTGACCAGGGCGTGAAGCTGTCCGTCGGGCAGCCGGTTCTTGATCTCGGCGATGGCGTCCACGGTGTTCTGCGGGCTGGACAGGTCGACCTGGATGTGGTCCTCCGGTCCCATCTCCCAAGGACAGTTTTCGGGAAAGGCGTGGCGCGAACAGGTGATGACGCGCCAGCCGGCGGCGGAAAAGCGTTTCACCGTCGCATGCCCGATGCCGCGGCTGGCTCCGGTCAGCAACAGAATGCGGCGTGGCTGATTGTCTTGCGATTGCGGCATGGGTCACTCTAGCGGGTCACGGATAGAGCCGTGTCTTCGTCCATGCGCCGTCCGGCTTGCCGCGCTGGAACTCGATACGATCATGCAACCGGTAGGGGCGGTCGTGCCAGAATTCGAACGTCAAGGGAATGATCCTGAAGCCCGACCAATACGGCGGACGCGGGATCGCCCCGACCGGATATCTGGCCGTATAGGTCGCGACCGCCTTTTCGAACGCGAGCCGGCTTTCCAGCGGCGACGATTGCTTGCTGGCCCAGGCGCCGATCTGGGCGAGGCGGGGGCGGGTCGCGAAATAGGCGTCGGCCTCGGCATCGGTGACACGCTCGACCGGGCCGCGCACGCGGACCTGCCGGCGCAGGGATTTCCAATGGAACAGCAGGGCGGCTTTCGGATCGGCGGCCAGTTCCTGAGCTTTTTGGCTGCCCAGATTGGTGTAGAAAACGAAGCCTTGGGCGTCGAAGCCCTTCATCAGGACCATCCGCACATTCGGCAGTCCGTCGGCATCCGCCGTGGCCAGCGCCATGGCGGTCGGGTCGTTGGGCTCTGACTGGGCAGCCTCGTCGAGCCAGGCCGCAAAGAGCCGGAACGGTTCCTCGCTTTCGGTGAAATCACCACTCTTTAACCAAGTCGGGTGTTCTATGGAGCCTGTGTCCGTCATTCCGTGGAGCACCGAGTGGCCGGCTCTGACGACCATCGTTTCGTCCGGCACCCTAGTTATAGTGGATGGGATTTGGCGCGCCTATGGCGCCGCGCGGCGGCTGCCGTGCCCGTCCTTGCCCTTGGCGTGATCCTGGGGGGGTGCAGCACCAGCTATCAGCTCGGCTCCATGTTCGGGAAAGACGAGGCCAAGACCGCGCAGGCCAGTGCGGCTGTGCCCGAGACCACCGGCGGAATCGCGGCGCCACTGCCGCCCGAAGGGGATCTCGTCCATGCCCGGGCGGCTGCCAGCGAAGTGCTGAGCCGGGGCGGCAAGGATACGAGCAGCGCGTGGGAAAACCCCCAGACCGGGGCCCGGGGCACGGTGACCCCGATCGCCAGCGCCTATAATCAGGACGGCCGGACCTGCCGGGATTTCCTGGCGAGCTATGTCCGCGACGGCGCCGAATCCTGGTTGCAGGGGGAGGCCTGCCGGGCCGGCCGGGGCAACAAATGGGAAGTCCGCAAGCTGACGCCCTGGAAGCGATCCTGACGGCCCGCCGCGTTGCGGAATGGGAATGATATCCCCACATTTGGGGCAACCGAGCGGCCGATCCGGCCTTTTATTGACGTGGAGTAGCAGGGATGCGCGACCCCTATGAGGTGTTGGGGGTGGCGAAGGGGGCGAGTGCGGGCAACATCAAGTCCGCGTTCCGCAAGCTGGCCAAGAAGCATCACCCCGACGCCAACAAGGATGACCCGAAAGCAGCGGCGCGGTTTTCCGAGCTGAACGCTGCCTATGAAATTCTCGGCGACGAGAAGAAGCGCAAGGCGTTCGATGCCGGCGAGATCGATGCCGAGGGCAAGCCGCGCTATGCCGGTTTCGAGGGCGTTCATCCCGGCGCCGGCTTCGGCCAGGACGGCCATTTCGAGAGTTTTACCTGGGGGCCGCAGGGCTTCCAGCGCGCGGGCGGCGGCGGCGGCGGCCAGGGCGGCCGAGGGTTTGGCGGCTTCAGCGGCCTCGACGATATCCTGAAAGGGATGATGGGTGGGCGCGCCGGCGCGGGACAGCCGCGGGGCGGCGCCCATTTCGAAACCGAGGATCTGCACGCCGCGCCGTCGGGACACGATGTGCAGGCCACGGTCACGATTGCGCTGAGCGATCTCGCGCATGGCGGATCGCGCCGGGTCCGGCTGCCGACCGGAAAGGAAGTGGACGTCAAAATTCCCGCCGGAATCACCGACGGTCAGCAGATCCGCCTGAAAGGGCAGGGCTTCGCAGGACCGGGCGGCGCCGGCGATGCGCTGATCACCGTGTCCATCGCCCAGCATCCGTTCTTCGAGCGCGACGGCGCCGATCTGCGTCTCGATCTGCCGGTGACATTGGACGAAGCCGTGCTCGGCGGAAAGGTGCGCGTGCCGACGCTGGATGGCGCGGTCGATCTGTCGATTCCCGCCGGCACCAATAGCGGGCGGGCATTCCGCCTGAAAGGCAAGGGCCTGCCGACAAAGACCGGCAAGGGTGATCTTTACGCGACCATCCGCATCATGCTGCCGGACGGCAAGGATGAAGAGCTGGAAGACCTGATGCGCAAGTGGCGCGACGGCAAGCCCTACGATCCGCGCAAGGATTTCGGCTGACGCCGAGCGTCAGGAGCCTCGCTGCGACATCACCGGCTCCGCCTTGGAGCGCTTGCTCGGCGGGGCGCGGTTTTCCAGTTGCTCGTAAACCGCTTTCGCAATGCCCTTGAGCCGCGATTTCTCGGCCGGTCCGCTGAGCACCCAGCCATAATCGCTTTCCACCCAATGCACGGCGGCGAAATTATCGGCCGTGCTGTAACGCAGGCCGGAGGGCGCTTCCTTCAGCTGCGAGCAATACAATGTCACGCGCTCGCCCGATCCGCTCTCGTACATGAAGAGAGCGGCCGGCCCGCTCGCACTTGGCAACAGCCGGCCGCCGAGCAGCTTGAAATCGAAAGCGGTCAGATCGGGCGCGCGCAATGGCGTGCCGACGCGGCGCGACAGCCAGGGCAGCAGATGACTTTCGGCCGCGCCGACTTCGATCGGATGACGCACTTCGCCGATGTAAAGCCGATGCGCGGCGAGCGCCTCGTTGGAAAATGTCTGCAGCGCATCCGGGGCGGCGGCGGATGCCCCGCGCGCCATCCAGCCGGCCACGCCGCCGACGATGAAGGCCGCGATCGCGGCCGCCGCCGCAACGGTGCGCCAGCGCCGGCCGTTGCGCAGCAACTGATCGGGCTTCAGGCGCGCGGGCACCGGTTCATTCGCGACCGCGCCATAGCGCGCGCGGATTTTTTCGGCCTGCGCGCGCCACGCGGCGACCAGATTGGCATCGTCCTGATGCGACGCAAGCCACGCCTCGACAGCGTCGCGACGGTCGGCCGGCAATTCGCCATCGACATAGGCGTGCAGCTCGTCCTCGGTCACGGGTGTATGGCGGTCGGTCATTGTCTTTCGTCCTTGATCATTTCACGCGGCGCAGCGCAGGACGCTCGCCGTCGAGATAGGCTTTCACTTGGGCGCGTGCGCGCGCCAGGCGCGACATCACGGTTCCGATCGGAACGCCTTGCACCTCCGCCACTTCGCGATACGACAGCCCCTCCAGCACGACGAGCAGAAGCGCGTGACGCTGATCCTCGACCAGCAGCGCCAGCGCCCGTTCGATGTCGCGGCCGCCGGCTTCCGGTCCCGCGAGGTCGGCGGCATCGTCATCCTCCAGCGGGCTGGTCGACGGTCGCCGCGACAGCGACCGCAGCCGGTTGCGGTTGAGGTTGGTCAGGATGGTGAACATCCAGGCCCGGATGTCGCCGCCATGGAACAGATGTTCGGAGCGCAGCGCTCGCACCAGGGTGTCCTGGACGAGGTCGTCGGCGGTTTCCGCATCCCGCGTGAGCGCGCGCCCGTAACGCCGCAAGGCGGGGATGCAGGCTTCGATACTGTGCCGGAACGTGCTCATGGTCATCTCCGGGAGGCTGCGGTCAGCGACCCTAGGATGAAAACACCGGCCATGCATTTGCTATTCCGGCGAGGATGTTAACACTGTCGCCGGGCGGCCGGAGCGGCGCTTGAAGGGCCAAAACCGCTATGCCACAAGGGGCCGCCCCGGCGGGGTTTTGGCGCAATTTGACGAGGAGCGGCAATGGCGGACGGTTCGGGTCTCATGCGCGGCAAGCGCGGCCTGATCATGGGGGTCGCCAATAATCGGTCCATCGCCTGGGGCATCGCCCGGGCGTGCCACGCGCATGGGGCGGACCTCGCTTTCACCTATCAGGGCGACGCGCTCAAGAAGCGCGTGGAACCGCTCGCCGAGGAGGTGGACGGCATCATCGTGGGACATTGCGACGTCTCCGATCCCGCCACCATCGACGCCGCGTTCGCGGCGGTGGAATCGGCCTGGGGATCGCTCGACTTCATCGTTCACGCCATTGCCTTCTCCGACAAGGATCAGCTCGACGGCCGCTATGTCGACACCACCGAAGACAATTTCACCAAGACGATGCAGATCTCGTGCTACTCGTTCACGGCGGTGGCGCAGCGCGCTGAAAAGCTGATGACGAATGGCGGCTCGATGCTGACGCTGACCTATTACGGCGCCGAGAAGTGGATGCCGCATTACAACGTCATGGGCGTCGCCAAGGCCGCGCTCGAATCCTCGGTGCGCTATCTCGCCGCCGATCTTGGCGTGAAGAATATCCGCGTCAACGCGATCTCCGCCGGTCCGATCAAGACGCTGGCGGCGTCCGGCATCGGCGATTTCCGCTATATCCTGAAATGGAACGAATACAACACGCCGATGCGGCGCAACGTTTCGCTGGAAGATGTCGGCGACGCGGCGGTGTTCTTTCTGTCCGATCTCTCGCGCGGCGTGACCGGCGAGATCCAGCATGTCGATGCCGGCTATCACATCGTGGGCATCAAGCATCCCGATGCGCCCGACATGACGGTGAAATAGCGCCGTCGCTCTTTCGTTTTGTCTCGATGCAGGCAAAATTGCCTGCCGGACCAAGGAAAGAGGACTGCATGCGACGCTTCACGATTTTTCTGGCAGGTTTCTGCATCGGCGCGCTGTTGATCGGACTGGTGCCTTCCGCCCTCACTCAGACCGCACCGGCTCAGCCAGCCAAGTCACCGCTCTTCATCAACATGACAACGGGAGACTCCTGGCGCGGCTGGATGGGGCTGCATTTCGCGCACGCGACCCTGAAAATGGGGCATCCGGTCACCGTGTTTCTCAACCTTGACGGCGTGAGGCTGGCCAGCAAGACCGGCGAGCAGGAGAAAAAGCCGTCGATGCAGCGTATTCCGCGCGAGATCGTTGCGGATTTCATCAAGGACGGCGGCACAGTTTTGATGTGCGGGCCATGCATGCAGGAGTTCGGACTCCGGATGGAGGATCTGGTGGCGGGTGTTCAGATGGGACGTCCGGGCCTGACACAGGGGTTCATCTTCGCTGACAATGCGCGGACGCTGACCTGGTGATTTGCGAGATCAAAAGAAAACGGCCGGACCTTTGGGGTCCGGCCGTTTTACGAACGCGCGGGACGCGCGCGTCGTGAACAGGCTTAGGCGGCGATCCGGTACAGGATCACGTTCTCGGCCTTCTTCTTCGCCTTCTTGGCCTTCTTCGCCTTCTTGGCGGCGGAGATGTCGGTCGAAGTCAGCTCGGCCTTCTTCTTCGCCTTCTTGGTCGAAGTCAGCTCGGCCTTCTTCTTCGCCTTCTTGGCCTTCTTCGCCTTCTTGGCGGCGGAGACGTCGGTCGAAGTCAGCTCGGCCTTCTTCTTCGCCTTCTTGGCCTTCTTCGCCTTCTTGGCGGCGGAGACGTCGGTCGAAGTCAGCTCAGCCTTCTTCTTCGCCTTCTTGGCTTTCTTCGCCTTCTTGGCAGCAGAGAAGTCTTCGCTCTTCACAACGCCAGTGGTGGCCGGAGCAGAAACAGCCGGCAGGCTGGTGGCGCAGAAGAAGCCGAGCGCCGCGATGATTGCGATGGGTTTACGCATGTGTGTGTCCTCGTTGTCCCTTTGGCGGCATGTGTCGGGTGAAGCGTCGGGTCGCTGCGTTCGCGTCCGCGCCTTGGCCCCCTTGCCGTGCGTCATTGGTCGCAGAAGCACGCCGCATCCGCAAATGAAAAATTCAAAAAAATGCTTTTATATCAGTAGCTTAATGGGCATTCAGATTGGCATTAATCATCGTTCAGAGCCATGAATGCGCATTCACCAATCCTGAACGCAGCTGCAATAACGTGGAGCGGAATCTCGCAGTTTGGTTGCGGCGTTGCAGCATCGGACTTTTCGACCGCGCCGAGGCGAGATGCCTGATTCGCGCAAAGCCGGGCTGATTTGACCCCGATGGATGTGCGGGCTACCACACCGCCGACAGATCAAACACCATGTCCTTCAATACCTTCGGCCATATTTTCCGAGTGACGACCTTCGGCGAGAGCCACGGGCCGGCGCTTGGCTGCGTGGTCGATGGTTGCCCGTCGCGGATTCCGCTGTCGGCGGCCGACATCCAGCATCATCTCGACCGCCGCAAGCCCGGTCAGTCGCGTTTCACCACCCAGCGCCGCGAACCGGACAGCGTGCGCATCCTGTCCGGCACCTTTTCGGATGAGGCGACCGGCGGCGAGGTGACGACCGGCGCGCCCATCGCGCTTCTGATCGACAATGTCGATCAGCGCTCCAAGGACTATTCCGACATCAAGGACAAATATCGGCCCGGCCATGCCGACTACACCTACGACATCAAATATGGCCTGCGCGATTATCGCGGCGGCGGGCGCTCCTCGGCGCGCGAGACCGCGGCGCGCGTTGCGGCCGGCGCGATCGCACGCAAGATTGTGCCGGGCGCGACGGTGCGCGGCGCATTGGTGCAGATGGGGCCGCACAGGATCGCGCGCGACAACTGGGACTGGAACGAGATCGACCGCAATCCCTTCTTCTGCCCGGACGCCAAGGCCGCCGAAAAATTTGCCGATTATCTTGATGGCATCCGGAAATCGGGATCGTCCATCGGCGCGGTGATCGAGATCGTCGCCGAAGGCGTGCCGCCGGGACTTGGCGCGCCGGTTTACGGCAAGCTCGATGCCGAACTGGCGTCGGCGCTGATGAGCATCAATGCCGTCAAGGGCGTCGAGATCGGCGACGGTTTTGCCGCGGCGGAATTGTCCGGCGAGGAGAATGCCGACGAGATGCGGATGGGCAACGACGGCAAGCCGCGTTTCCTCTCCAACCATGCCGGCGGCATCCTGGGCGGCATTTCGACCGGCCAGAGCGTGGTGGCGCGTTTTGCGGTGAAGCCGACATCGTCCATCCTCAACCTCCGCCGCACCATCGATCGCTTCGGCCGCGAGACCGAGATCGTCACCACCGGCCGCCACGATCCCTGCGTCGGCATTCGCGCGGTTCCGGTCGGCGAGGCGATGGTGGCATGTGTCCTCGCCGATCACTATCTGCGTCATCGCGCACAGGCAGGTGAGGGGCCGGCATGGCCCTTCACCCCGAACCAGACATAGGCCGCTCACATTGCCCGATACACATCACAATATTCAGGCCGCCATTGCGGCTTTTGCCCGCGGCGAAATCGTTGTCGTCACCGACGACGACGACCGCGAGAACGAGGGCGATCTGTTCGTCGCCGCGTCGCTCTGCACGCCGGAAAAGATGGGCTTCATCATCCGCCACACGTCGGGCATCGTCTGCGCGCCGCTGGATGCGGACCTCGCCAAGAAGCTGCATCTCGATCCGATGGTCTCCCAGAACGACGCGCCGCTCGGCACCGCCTTCACGGTGTCGGTCGATGTGCGGCACGGGCTGACCACCGGCATTTCCGCCGAGGAACGCACCAACACCGTGCGGGCGCTCGCCAACGGCAATAGCGGTGCTGCCGACTTCGTCCGCCCCGGGCATGTCTTTCCGCTGGTGGCGAAGGAGGGCGGGGTGCTGATGCGCTCCGGTCATACCGAAGCCTGCATCGATCTCTGCCGTCTGGCGGACTTGCCGCCGGTTGGCGTGCTCTCCGAACTGATAAATGACGACGGCAGCGTCATGCGCGGCGCGCAGGTGGCCGAATTCGCCAAACGCCACAACCTGCTGCAGTTTTCCATCGCCGACCTGATCGCCTATCGCCAGTCGCGCGACAAGCTGGTCGAACGGGTCGGGGAGTTTCCGGTCTCCTCGTCGGTCGGCCCGCTCAAGGGCTATGCCTATGTCACGCCCTTCGATCCGCAGCATCACATGGCCTTCGTGTTCGGCGGGGTGGGCGACGGGCGGGACGTGCTGGTGCGGCTGCATCGCGCCGACATCATCGGGGACGTCTTCGGCGGCGCCAAAACGGTCAATGCCGCGCTGAACCGGTTCAAGAGCGAGGGCCGCGGCGTCATCGTCTATCTGCGCGACGGCACCGCCGGCGTGCCGATCACCGCCATTCCGAAAGACGGGGATACCGGCTCGGATGCGGCCCGCATCCGGCAATGGCGTGAAATCGGCCTCGGCGCGCAGATCCTGAAGGATCTGGGTATTTCCTCGATCCGGCTGCTGACGTCGAAGAAAATGACCTATGTGGGCCTCGGCGGCTTCGGCATCGAGATTGTGTCCACCGAGGCGATCGAGTCCTAAATCCGGCTTTCACCGGCATCGGCAAAATGGCAGCATTCGCCGTGAGTCCATCGGACGGAGGCGGCGATGATCCGGCGTGCCTCGTTTCTTGTGGTGACGGCCGTTGCCTGCGCGCTGGCGCTGGCGACCTGGCGCAGCGCGGCGGCGCCGATGCCGCGCGGCGGCGAACCCGGCAAGGTCCAGGTCGATGTCGAACTCGTGCTGGCGGTCGACATCTCCTATTCCATGGACATGGATGAACTCGCCTTGCAGCGCGACGGCTATGCCAGGGCGCTGACCTCGCGCGAATTCATGCAGGCCCTGCGTCAGGGCATTCACGGCAAGGTCGCCGTCACCTATTTCGAATGGGCGGGCGCGACCGAGCAGAGGGTGATCGTGCCGTGGCGTCTGATCGAGGGGCCGGAAACCGCGGATTCGGTCGCCACCGAGATCGCGCAGGCGCCGCTCCGGCGGGCGGCGCGCACCTCGATTTCCGGCGCGCTTCTGTTCGGCGCGGCGCTGTTCGACGTCAGCGGCTTTCGCGGGATCAGGCGCGTGATCGACGTCTCCGGCGACGGCGCCAACAATCACGGCCAGCTCGTCACCGTCGCGCGCGACGAGGTGGTGTCGAAAGGCATCGTGATCAACGGCCTGCCGGTGATGCTCAAGCGGCCGAGCTACACCACGATGGATATCGAATTGCTCGATGAATATTACGAGGATTGCGTGATCGGCGGGCCGGGCGCGTTCATGGTGCCGGTGCGGGATCGCGACAAATTCGTCGAGGCCATCCGCACCAAGCTGGTGCTGGAAATCGCCGGCCGCGTCCCCGAGGCCCGCCTCATTCCGGCCGCCGCATCGGCGCCGCGCGTCTCATGCACCATCGGCGAGCGGATCTGGCAGGAGCGGTGGGGAAACTGATCGCGCTATCGCGAGAACCGCGCCACGATCTCGACATGCGCGGTGTGCTTGAACTGGTCGACCGGCGTGACCGCGTCCAGCCGGTAGCCGCCGTCGATCAGGAATTTTGCATCGCGCGCAAAGGTCGCCGCGTTGCATGACACCGCGATCACGGCCGGCACCTTGCTTGTGGCGAGTTCGCGCGCCTGCGCCTCCGCGCCCTGCCGCGGCGGATCGAAAATCACGGCGTCGAAACCCTTCAGCTCCTGCGCGCCCATCGGGCTGCGGAACAGATCGCGCCGCAAAACGTCGATGGGTTTCAGGCCGGATGTCGTGGCCGCCGCCTGCGTGAGCGCCGACAATGCAGGGACGTCGCTGTCACAGGCGGTGATGCGCGCGCGCTCGGCGAGACGCAGCGCAAAGGGGCCGACGCCGGAAAACAGGTCTGCGATTGTTTTGGCCTTGCCGGCATGACCGGCGATCAGACCCGCCAGCGTGTCTTCGCCGAGCGCGGTGGCCTGCAGGAACGAGCCGGGCGGCAGCACCACGCGTGCGCGGCCCATCGTGACGGCCGGTGGCCGGGTCTGCGTCACCATCTCGCCGTGCCGGGTGATGCGGGAGATGTGTCCCGTGGCGGCGATGCGCGCGAGCGCCGCCGTGCGGTTCGCATTCAGCGGCCCCGATCCGCGCACGTCGATATCCAGACCGCCATCGGTGGCGGTGATCTGGATGTCGAGCGGCTTGCCCTGCGGCTTGAGGATGTCGGAGATGGCCCAGGCCGTTTCAACCGCCCCGTCCATGCCGGGCGCCAGCACCGGGCAGCGGTCGATCGCAATGATGGTATGCGCGCGCAAGGCGGAAAAGCCGACTTCGAAAATGTCATGGGTGCCGCGCCGGGCATGAAACACCGCGCGCCGCCGGCCCTCGCCATGAGCGTCGATCAACTCATCGACGGTCGCCTCGATGCCTGCATGCCGCAGCGCCGTCACCACCAGATCGTGTTTCCACGCGCGATAGAGCGGTTCGCGCCAATGCTGGATGGCGCAGCCGCCGCAGACGCCGAAATGCGGGCAGAAGGCGTCGATCCGGTCCGGCGAGGGAATGTCCACATGCAGCAGATGCCGGCGGTCGGGATGCCCGGACACGCGTTCGGCTTCGACCGTTTCTCCCGGCAGGGTATAGGGCACGTAGACCGGCCCGGCCGCGGTGTCGGCCACGCCGTCACCGCGATGGCCGATGCGATCAATGACGAGTTGTTCGACCATGTGTGACTTCAAACCGCGGACGGGACGGCCGGAAGATAGCCGCGTTTGGTCAGGACATGAAAGCGCCAGACCAGCAGAACGGCGAACGCGGTGACTCCGATCGACAGGCCGATCCAGATTCCGACGGCGCCGAGCTGGCCCGGAAACGCCAGGCGATACGATGCCCCGAAGCCGATGGCCCAGAAGCAGATCGCGGAAAAGACCAGCGGGATGCGGGTGTCGTTGAGGCCGCGCAGGGCGCCCGCGCCGATGGTCTGCACGCCGTCGGCGATGAAGAAGGTGGCGCCGACCATCAGCAGGGTGGCGGCAAGATCCGCGGTCGCGCCGGCGTCGGCGGCATCGCCGCCCAGAAAGGCGAGGGGAATCTGGTGGCGCGTGACGATCACAAGGATCGTCATCGTCGCCATGAACGCGATCCCCAGCATAACCGCCGCGAAACCGGCCTTGCGGGTTGCGGCCGCGTCGCGGCGGCCGACCGCGTGTCCGACCCGCACCGTGGCCGCCATCGACATGCCGAACGGCACCATGAACAGGATCGATGCGACGGTGAGCGCGATCTGGTGCGCGGCCAGCGCCGTCGTGCTGATCCAGCCCGTCATGATGGCGGCGATGGCGAACAACCCGTATTCCAGAAGAAAGGTTGCCGAGATCGGCAGTCCGATCGCCAGCAGCCGGGCCATGAGGCGCCAGTCCGCGCGCCAGACATTTCCCAGAATGCGGTATTTCCTGAACGGCCGGCAGGCATAGGCGACCCAGACGCTGGCGGCGCACATGCCGACATTGATCGCAGTGGTGGCAAGGCCGGCGCCCAGCAGATCGAGCTGCGGCAATCCGAAGGCGCCGTAAATCAGCGCATAGGCGAGCAGGGCGTTGGCCGGAATCGCGGCCAGCGTGATCCACAACGCCGGCTCGGGACGGTTGACCGCGCCCATGAAGCTGCGCAAGGCGATGAACCACCAGGCCGGAACCAGGCTCCAGGCCAGTCCTTCCAGATAGCGCGCGGCGAGCGCGGCGGAGTCCGCGCCTTGTCCCAACGCGATCAGGATCGCCTCGCCGCGCAGTTGCAATAGGCTCATCGGGACGCCGAGCAGAACCGCCGCCCATAACCCGACGCGCAAGGAGCGGCGCACCATGCGCGGATTGCGGCTTCCGACCGCCTGCGCCGCCAACGGCGCGACCGCGGACACCAGCCCCATGCCAAGCACAAAGGCGGCGAATAAAACGGTATGCGCCAGAGCTGCCGCGGCGACGACATGGTCGCCGAGGCGTCCCAGCAGCGCGAGATCGGTGGTCATCATCGCGATCTGGCCGAGCTGGGTGAGCGCGATCGGAAATGCGAGCCTGACCGTTTCGATCATCTCGACGCGCCACACGGTGCGGCCCGCCCGTGCTTCCGCGCCGGCGGCGATCAGGGATTCATGTGCTGTCATGCGGCGGCACCATAGTCTGGAATGCCGCGAAAGAAAGCGCACAATCGCGATGCAAGGATCACCGGAATCGATGGGAACCGGCCGAACGGTGACCAAAGTGTGACGACCGCGCGCATTGATCGCCGGGGCTATTCTGAGTATTCGAGGCGGGGGCGAATCACGATGGGCGAACGGGAGCGCATGATTTGAACGGGTTTCTCGGTGCGATTGCGGTTCTGGTGCTGAGTCTTGTCCTGCCCGCACAGGCTGCGCCGACGGCGGACGAACGGACCTGGTCGCTGGGCGGCGACGAGCGCGATCCCTATCTCGTCTTCGGCAACCAGGAGATGGGCGAAACCGCGTTTCTGCTGATCTGCAACAACCGCAAGAAGATTGCCGAGCTGAGCGTGAGCGACGCCAGCAAGGGTGCGAAAGCCGGCCAGCAGGTGACCATCGAACTGGCGGCGGGCAGCAGCAAGGCGTCGTTTACCGGCAAGACCGTGCGCTCGGCCGGCGTCTATGGCTATGCCAGAAAGATCGACTTCCAGTCGGTGGTGGCGATGTTCCGCGCGCCGGGAGTCATCACCGTGACCATGGGCGACAATCGCTACGTGTTGCACGACAAGGGCCGCGCCAAGGCGGTCGGTGAATTGATCGAAGTCTGCCGGCTGAACTGATCAGGCGAGCTTCACGGTTTCAGCCGCCACGTCCCGGCCCAATGCTTCAAATACCTTTGCCGTAATGCCCTTGTCGTCGAGCCCGGCCCTGGCGTACATCGCCGCAGGCGAGTCGTGGTCGATGAAGACATCCGGCAGAACCATCGCGCGGAACTTCACTCCGGAATCGAACACGCCGTTCTCGGCCAGCGCCTGCATGACATAGGAGCCGAATCCGCCGATCGCGCCTTCCTCGATCGTGACCAGCACTTCGTGCTCGCGCGCCAGCCGCAGCACCAGATCGGTATCGAGCGGCTTGGCGAAGCGCGCATCGGCAACGGTGGTGGACAGACCGAAGCCCGCGAGCGCGTCGGCGGCTTTCAGGCATTCGCCCAGCCGCGCGCCGAAATTCAACAGCGCGACCTTGCTGCCTTCGCGCAGGATGCGGCCCTTGCCGATCTCCAGCGGCTTGCCTTCCGACGGCATCTCGACGCCGAGCCCTTCGCCGCGCGGATAGCGGAATGCGGAGGGACGATCGTCGATCGCCGCCGCGGTCGCGACCATGTGCATGAGTTCGGCCTCGTCGGCCGCCGCCATCACGACAAAGCCGGGGAGGCAGCCGAGATAGGCGACGTCGAACGACCCCGCATGCGTCGGCCCGTCGGCGCCGACCAGGCCCGCGCGGTCGATCGCAAAGCGCACCGGCAGCGACTGGATCGCGACGTCATGCACCACCTGGTCATAGGCGCGCTGCAGGAAGGTGGAGTAGATCGCGGCAAAGGGCTTGAAGCCTTCGGTGGCGAGGCCGGCCGCGAAGGTCACCGCGTGCTGCTCGGCGATACCGACATCGAAAAAGCGTTTGGGAAATTCATTCGCGAACAGATCGAGCCCGGTGCCGGACGGCATCGCGGCGGTGACGGCCACGATCTTGTCGTCCTTCATCGCTTCCTGGACGAGGCTCTTGCCGAAGACGCCGGTATAGCTCGGGGCGTTCGACTTGGCCTTGGCCTGCGCGCCGGTCGCGACGTCGAATTTCACCACGCCATGATACTTGTCGGCGGAAATTTCGGCGGGCGCATAGCCCTTGCCCTTTTGCGTCACGACATGGACCAGCACCGGCCCGGATTCGGCGTCGCGCACGTTTTTCAGAACCGGCAGCAGATGATCGAAATTATGCCCGTCGATCGGTCCGACATAATAGAAGCCGAGTTCCTCGAACAGCGTGCCGCCGGTCATCATGCCGCGGGCATATTCCTCGGCGCGCATCGCGCGTTCCTCGAAGAATTTCGGCAGGCGATGCGCGAGCTGCTTGCCGAATTCGCGCAGACCGCGATAGGTGCGCCCCGACAGCAATCGCGCGAGATAGGCCGACATCGCACCCACGGGCGGCGCGATCGACATGTCGTTGTCGTTGAGGATCACGATCAGACGGGAATTCATCGCGCCGGCATTGTTCATGGCCTCGTAGGCCATTCCGGCCGACATCGCGCCGTCGCCGATCACGCAGATGACGTTGTTGTCCCCGCCGGCGAGGTCGCGCGCCACCGCCATGCCGAGGCCGGCGGAAATCGAGGTCGAGGAATGCGCGGCGCCGAACGGGTCGTATTCGCTTTCGCTGCGCTTGGTGAAGCCGGAGAGCCCGCCGCCCTGGCGCAGGGTGCGGATGCGGTCGCGTCGCCCGGTCAGGATCTTGTGGGGGTAGGCCTGGTGACCGACGTCCCAGATCAGCCGGTCGCGCGGAGTATCGAAGATATAATGCAGAGCGGCGGTCAGTTCGACGACCCCGAGCCCCGCGCCCAGATGTCCCCCGGTCACCGCCACCGCGTCGATGGTTTCCTGGCGCAGTTCCGCGGCGAATTGCGGCAGCGCGCTTTCGGCCAGGCGCCGCAGGTCTTCCGGATCGCGGATATTGTCGAGCAGGGGGGTTTTGGACACCGGATTGGGCACACATGTCTCCGCTGGGCATTGCGGCAGGCGGCCAGGGACCGGCCTCCACAGGAGCCTTACACCAGACATAATGTAAGGTGCAATTTGGGCCGCCGGAAGCGCGGCCGGCCCGGACCCTGGCTGGGCAAAGGGGCCGGAACCTGACCGGCCTTGCGTGCTAGGGTGATCCGGGCGATCAGTCGCATGGCGCGGTTCCAGGCCACGCGCGATACCGGCCCGGATGACGGCCCGTGCGGCCTCGACCGGCAGCTCCTGGGCGGGAATAAGGATCATGACTCGCGTTGTTCTGGCTTTGCGGACCTTCCTTGCCCTGTCGTTGCCCTATTTCCGTTCCGAGGACCGCTGGCCCGCGCGGGCCCTGCTGGCGGCGGTGGTCGCGGCGGAACTCGGCCTGGTCTATGTCGCGGTCGCCTTTGCCAACTGGAATGCGCGGTTCTTCAACGCGCTCGAAGCCCGCAACTGGGATGCCTTCACCAGCGAATTGCTGGTGTTCTGCCTGATCGTGCTGGGCGCGGTGATCGCCGGCGCAAGCCAGTATTTTTTCGGCCAGACCCTGCAGATTCGCTGGCGGCGCTGGCTGACGGCGAATTACGTGTCCTCGTGGATGGCGGACGGGCGGCATTATCGGGTCCATTTCGTCGCCGAGAATGTCGACAACATCCATCTGCGCATCGCCAACGACGTCTATCTCTTCATCCAGCGCACGCATGAACTGGGAACCGGCCTGCTCGGCAGCGCGGTCGCGCTCGCGTCGTTCGCCTATATCCTGTGGTACCTGTCGCTGACGACGCCGCTGCCGCTGTTCGGAACCGATCTGGCGTTCCCCGGCTATCTGATCGTGGCGGCGCTGGTCTATGCCGCGGTCGGAACGCTGATCGCGCACTGGATCGGCTGGCGGCTGATTCCGCTCAACTTCAACCAGCAGCGCTACGAAGCCGATTTCCGCTTTGCGATCGTGCGCGCGGCCGACCATTCCGAACAGGTCGCCCTGATGAAAGGCGAGCCGGTCGAGCGCGACGAGCTGCAGCACCGCTTCTCCAATCTCGTGCGCAACTGGACGGCGCTGGTCGCGCGCCAGACCCGGCTTGTCGGCTTCATCGGCGGCTATGCGCAGGCCTCGAATGTTGTGCCGATCCTGATCGTCAGTCCGGCCTATCTCACCGCGGCGATTCCGCTCGGCACGCTGGTGCAGGCGGCGTTCGCCTTTCAGCGCGTGGAAGGCGCCTTCGCCTTCTGCATCAGCGCCTACAGCAAGCTGGCGGAATGGAAGGCGATCATGGATCGTCTGTCGCAGTTCGAAGCCGCGATGGTGGCGGTGGACGCGCATCGCGCCGGCGGCGCCGACACGATTGCGGTGGAGCGGCGCGACCAGCGCGGCCTCGATGTCGAGGGTCTGGAAGTGCGGCTGCCCAGCGGCCCGGAGATCGCGGGGCTGCCGGCCCTGTCGGCCATGCCGGGCGAGCGCGTGATGGTCACCGGTCCCTCCGGGTCCGGCAAGTCCAGCCTGTTCCGCGCCCTGAGCGGCCTGTGGCCGAACGGCGCCGGACGCGTCGATCTGCCGGACAGCGGCGAGGTGCTGGTGATGCCGCAGCGCCCGTATTTTCCGCTCGGCGCCCTGCGCCAGGCGGTGGCCTATCCGCGTCCGGCCGCGCAGGTTCCGGATGCCGCCTTGCGCGATGTGTTGTCGGCGGTGGGGCTCGGCCATCTCGTCGAGCGGCTCGATGAAGAGGCCGACTGGAGCGTGCTGTTGTCCGGCGGCGAACAGCAGCGCGTGGCCTTCGCGCGCGTGCTGCTGCGGCGCCCGGCGGTGCTGATGTTCGACGAGCCGGTCTCCACTTTGGCCGACGGCACCGGGCGCGATCTGTACAAGATGCTGATCGCGCGCCTGCCGGAGACGATCATCCTCACCATCGACCGGCGCGAGGTGCTGCGCGATCTGCACGGCCGGACGATCGAGATGACCTGCGCCGGGACCGCGCCGCAGGCTGCGAAATTGTCGGCGGTGCCGGCCTGAGATTGAATCGCTGCAACAAACGGGCAAACGAGAGGAACGCCATGCTGAAGATGAATTACTGGACCGACAAATGGGATCTGCACGAGGATATCTGCCCCTGCGACGTGCATTTCAACGAGTGGGTCGCCGACCAGGGCCTGAAGAACAAGCTGATCTATCATTTCGGCACCGGCACGCATCATGTCGTCGGCATCGAGCAGGCGCGCAACGGCCTGGGCAATTCGGTGGTGTCGATCACCGCGTCGATCGAGGAATACCAGGCCTATATCAAGCTGGTGACCGAGAATTCCGGCGTCGCCAGGAATTATCTCGCCTATTTCGGCGACATCTATCTGACCAACGGGAAGCTCTTGCCGGATTTCGACATCGTCACCATGGTGCATCTGTGCGAGTTCTTCTTCCCGAACACCGCGTCTGCCGAATATGGCGGCATGACCGATCGCCAGGTGCTGGACCTGTTCACCGACAAGACCAGGCCGGGCGGTTATCTGGTGTTCTACAAGAACTCGATGGGGTCCGACGAAACCGGGAAAATCCTTCCGGTGTGGGAGAAGGAAAAGCCGGTCGAGCGCATGGCCGATTTCAAGACGCTGATCGTCTACCGGAAGAAGTGACGCGCCGGCGCGTCACGTCACATCCAGCGGCGCGGTGCCCTTTGGCTTGCCGGAGGCATCGGCCGTGATCTTCTCCACCCGCGTTTCGGCGGCGCGCAGCAATTCCTCGCAGCGGCGCTTGAGCGCTTCGCCGCGCTCGTAGATTGCGACCGATTCCTCGAGCGGCACCTTGCCTTCCTCGAGCCGCTTGATGATGGATTCCAGCTCCTCGATGGCGCGCTCGAAGGGCAGTTTTTTCACGTCGGCGTGGGCGGTGTCGGCCATTGCGGTCTCTGTGTGATTCTGGGGCGGACTGTAGCGCGTCGCGATCAGGCGCGCATCAGCGCCGTGACATGGGCCGCCGCGGAGCGGGCGAGGCCTTCCAGATCATAGCCGCCTTCCAGCACCGACACCACGCGGCCCTGCGCGGTCCTGTCGGCGATCTCCATGATCCTGCGGGTGGCCCAGCCGAAATCCTCCTCGTTGAAATTCAGGTTGGCGAGCGGATCGCGCATATGCGCGTCGAAGCCGGCGGAAATGATGACGATGTCGGGGCCGAAAGCCGCAAGCCGCGGCAGGATCACGCTCTCCATCGCGGCGCGGAACTGCTCGCCGCCGTCGCCCGCCCGCAGCGGCGCGTTGACGATGTTGTCGAACTCGCCGCGCTCGGATTTTGCGCCGGTGCCGGGATAGAGCGGCATTTCGTGGGTGGAGCAATACATCACCGAGGCATCGCTCCAGAAAATCTCCTGCGAGCCGTTGCCGTGATGGACGTCGAAATCCACGATCGCGGCGCGCGGCAGCCCGTGTTTCTTCTGCGCATGGCGGGCGGCGATGGCGGCCTGGTTGAAGATGCAAAAACCCATCGGCTTGACGGTCTCGGCATGATGGCCGGGCGGGCGGGTGGCGACGAAGGCGTTGGCCGCCTTCTTCTCGATCACCTCGTCCACCGCCAGCGCCGCGCCGCCGACCGCGCGGAGCGCGGCCTCGAACGTGCCGGGCGACATCGAGGTGTCGCCGTCGAGGCTGATCATGCCCTCGCGCGGGGAGGCCTCGCGGACCGCTTCGATGAAGTCCATCGGATGGCAGAGCGCCACCAGCTCGAGCGGGGCGAGCGGCGCCTGTTCGCGCGCCAGCACGGAGAATTTCTCCTCTTCCAGCGCGCGCTCGACCGCGCGCAGCCGGTCGGGCCGCTCGGGATGGCCGGGCGGGGTGAGATGATTGAGCCCGGCCGGGTGGGTGATCAGGAGTGTGGACATGCAACCGCCAGTTCGAAGATCAGGATAAGGCAAATGGCCGCGATGTCATCCCTTAGCGCGGCGGCGTCGCGGCCGGAAGCGCCCGGTGCTCCAGCACGCTCACGCCCGGCGGCGGCGGCGGCCGGTCGGGCACGAAGAAATCCGGCGCCAGCGGCTGGCCGGGATCGATGCGGTATCTGCCGAAATCGGTGACGCCCTCGGCGGCGAGGAAGGAATCGTCGATCAGGAACTGCCCGGTAAAGCTTCTGGCGGGTTTGAGGAAGATCGCATGCGCGGCGTCGGCGAGAATCTCCGGGCTGCGCGACATCGCCATGAGGGCGTCGCCGCCCAGCAGATTTCTGATCGCGCTGGTGGCGATGGTGGTGCGCGGCCACAAAGCGTTGACCGCGATGCCCTGCGCGCGCAGTTCGCCGGCCAGCCCCAGCACCACCAGGCTCATGCCGAACTTGGCCATCGAATAGGCGGTGTGCGGCGCGAACCATTTTTCCTGCATGTCGAGCGGCGGCGACAGCATCAGGATGTGCGGGTT
>LNFM01004357.1_pt1 | contig 66022 bp, 61 predicted proteins | sample 596031 | NCBI WGS metagenome assembly LNFM01 (sample SAMN04254537, study PRJNA301005) | activated carbon metagenome | isolation source: dual media filters at the Ann Arbor, Michigan drinking water treatment plant | place: USA: Ann Arbor
GTACATCTGGGTTCCAAACTGATGGGTTACCTGTTCCGTAGTAAACCAAGTTTGTACGTGCATCATACGGCCACCAGCCCCATACAGAGCCACCGCCATGTTGCCAACCATCTTTAACTGCTTGTGGTTTCAACCATGTACGTGTGCCTAGTTCTTTTTCGCCCACTTTAATTTGATCTAAAGGAAGTGCTTTGAAAGAACCGCCTTGTTTGTTACCACCGTTTACATCAGCGTAAACTGATAAAGCGTTGTATTGTGGGTTTGCTGAGTTAAAGCCTTCGCCAATCAATACTTCAGCGTCTGGACCTGAATGGTATGCTTTCCATGCTAATGAACCGTCTTTAGCATTGTAAGCTGCCATAAAGCAACGTACGCCGAATTCAGCACCTGAACAACCTGTCAAGATTTTGTCTTTGATTACGTGTGGTGCGTTAGTGTTTGTTGCGCCAACTTTTGGATCTGTGTTTAAAACTGACCATTGTTTAGCACCAGTTTTAGCGTCTAAAGCAACCAAGTTACCGTCGTTTTGTTGTAGATAGATTTTGCCGTCGCCGTAACCTAAGCCACGTGAAACGTTATCGCAACATAAAACAGCTTGCACTGATGGATCTTGTTTTGGGAAGTATGACCAAACGATTTTTTGGTTGTCGTTTAAATCTAGCGCGTAGATATTGTTCGGGAATGCTGTATGAACATACATCATGTTACCAACAACAACTGGTGAACCTTCGTGACCACGGTTTACACCGGTTGCGAATGTCCAAGCTGCTTTAAGGTTTTTAACATTACCTTTGTTGATTTGTGCTAATGAGCTATAGCCATTGTTTGAATGGTTACCACGTGGGTGAGCCCAGTTATTTGCGTTAGCAATTGCCGCTTCTTGGTCTGCAGCAGCTGATGCCATCATTGGCATTGCCAATGTTGCACCTGCAACTAAACCTAAAGCTAATTTAATTGTGTTGAATTTCATTTTTATCTCCAAAGACAAAATAAATATAAATAAAACTATTTAATTGAATTAAACAGCTGATTTATGTTCTTTAGTTTACGTTTCGCTTAATTAAGTATTTGTTGAAAGAATACTTAATCAGAATGTAACAATTTGTAAACAAATGTAACGATACATACATTTGAAGGCGTAAACGCCGTCCAGAATTTAATTTCGAACGGGTCCAGTTTTGCATTCAGATGTTTGTGAAATGTATTTGTTACTATTTAAAAAGTTAATGAAAATGGGATTGAAATGTTAAGGCCTTGGGAACTGGAAATTGAATTACTTAGAAACTCCGACATATCAATACATGTACAAATTGCGCAAAAAATTATTGAGGAAATTAAACAAGGTCGTTTTGCTGCCCACTCTGCACTGCCCGGCACCAGAGAGCTTGCCAGCATATTAGGCGTTAATCGAAAAACGGTTGTGCAAGCATATGAAGAAATGATTGCACAAGGCTGGCTACATTCAGAGCACAAGCGCGGCACATTTGTCTCGCCGCGTATATTATCAGTGAATCATCAAGCCAAGCCAGTTACAAAAATAAATTATGGCTTTCAAAATAAAACACAAGCTGAACCCGCTACATCTGCCAATAAAAAAATAGAAAGCGATATTGTTAGCTTTAGTTCTGGCTTATCGGATTCGCGCCTAATGCCTTTAGAAATATTGTCACGCGCCATGCGTCATGCACTTATTGTCAGTATCAGAACCAATAAGCAATCTTATAATGAACCCAAAGGCTCAATGATATTAAGGCAGGCTATATTGCACATGCTTAATATTGATAGAGGACTGCACACCGATATCGATAATATTTGCGTAGTACGCGGCAGCCAAATGGGATTCTTTTTAGTAGCGCGCGTGCTGATGCGCAATGGCGATAATATTGTGATGGAGAAATTATGTGACCAATTAGCCAGCGACGCCTTTAAAAGCTGTGGCGCCAATATTATCTCAGTCAGCCAAAATGAAAATGGCTTAGATTTAGATGAGCTTGAAGCCCTATGCGAGCACACCAAAGTAAGAGCAGTTTACGTTAGCCCTCATTATCAAATCCCAACAACTGTCAGCATGCCTATGGTTCATAGACGTCGCTTGCTGGCCATGGCAGATCAATATGACTTTCTGATTATTGAAGATGACCATGATTTTGAATTTAATTTTTCTAACAAACCAATTATGCCCTTGGCCAGCTTTGATAAATCCAGCCGAGTGATTTATGTGGGTTCGCTTTCTAAAGTATTGGCGCCAGGTTTTAGAATAGGTTTTATTGCTGCACATAAAGAAATCACCAAACAATTTGCCAGCGAAATCATGATGATTGATCGTCAAGGCAATACTGTAACCGAGCTTGCTATTGCTGAGTTGTTACACACTGGCGAAATTAATCGCCATACGGTTAAAACTTTTAAAATTTATGATGAAAGGCGCACATTTATCGCCAAGCTAATTCGTGAAGAATTAAAAGACTTTGTGACATTTAAATTGCCAGACGGTGGGCTGGCGTTGTGGTTGAAGGTGAACCCCAATATTAATATGCAATTACTGGCCAAAGATGCTGAAATTGAAAAAGTGCGGATTGTGCCAGGTGCCAGCTTTTGTAGTAGCGGCGAACAGATATCGGCAATAAGGCTGGGCTTTGCTAACCTAACAAATGATGAAGTTCATTTGGGTATTAAGCGCTTAAAAAATGCCTTTCAGAGACAATCATATCAATCTTCAAACGCTGAAAAGCCTTAAAATTTTACGCAAAATTTCATCGATGCTTACAATATGTACACCAATAAAAAAGGCGCAAATTGCGCCTTTTTTATTGGTGTATTAGGTAGCAAAAAAACTAACTAATTACTCTTGGCCAATTTGATAATTTTCATAGCTAACTTCAACAATCTTACCAGTTGTCGCATCTACTTCTACTTTAATTTCTTCTTTATCAGCTTCTAAAATATCAAACTCATAAGATGCTTTGCCATCTGGCTCTAGCTCATACTCTGTCTCAACAACGCTACCTGGATGTGCCGCTAAAGCAGTTGCTTTTGCATCGGCTTCAGATACTTTAGCCAAAGCTTTAAATTTAGCATCATCCGCTTTTACTTCTTGCTCAATTTCAGTAATTTTGCCTGATTTAGCATCGCACTCAATATCCCATGCAGTACCATCAGCAGATTCAACATCAAACTCGTAAGTCGGTTTTTTATTTTCTGATTTAGTTTCTAATTTGACGATTTTACCTTCATGCGCAGTTAAAGCAGCTTTTACGCATTTGCTTAAACTATCTGCTTTTGATACTTTGATGCTTTGATGATCTGCAAAAGCTGTATTTGCAAAAAATGCCGCCGCTACAAGCGTGGCTCCAATTGTTAAACGAATCATAATTATCTCCAGAGTGAATTAAAAAATGTATTCCAAAAACGACTACATTTGAATTTGAGCAAGAATTGTACCTAAAAATTCATAGGTCTTTGATTAATTACATAATTGTTACAATTTAGGCTATATACAACCAAATGCTGGCTGTATAAAACCAAATGCATCAATTGATTACGCTAGACGGCTACTTTTGCTTGAATCGCAGGATGTGGATCGTAATTTTCTAAAGTGAAATCTTCAAATTTAAAGCTGAAAATATCCGTTACATTAGGGTTAATACGCATTTGCGGGAGCGATTTTGGTGCACGTGATAATTGCTCATACACTTGCTCCATATGGTTACTGTAGATATGCGCATCACCAAGTGTATGCACAAAATCACCTAATTTTAATCCACATACTTGCGCTACCATCATGGTTAATAGCGCGTAAGACGCAATGTTAAACGGCACACCCAAAAAAATATCAGCGCTGCGCTGATAGAGTTGGCAGCTTAACTTACCATCGGCCACATAAAACTGAAAAAACGCATGACAAGGTGGCAATTTCATCTGGTCTACATCGGCCACATTCCAAGCAGAAACGATTAAACGACGTGAATCAGGCGTTTTCTTGATGGCATTAATTACTTGGGCAATTTGGTCAATGTGCGTGCCATCTGGCTTTGGCCAATTGCGCCACTGGTAGCCGTAAACAGGGCCTAAATTGCCATTTTCATCTGCCCATTCATCCCAAATACGTACGCCATTTTCTTTTAAATAGGCAATATTAGTACTGCCCTGTAAAAACCATAGTAGTTCGTGGATAATCGATTTTAAATGGACTTTTTTAGTGGTGAGCAGCGGAAAGCCTGCGTTTAAATCAAAGCGCATTTGGTAACCAAACACAGAAGTTGTGCCTGTACCAGTGCGGTCTGTTTTAGTATTGCCGTGCGCTAAAACGTGATTCAGTAAATCGGTATATTGTTTCATAACGTTTAAGTATTGTTGACAATAAAATCTTTAATCGCGGCCACATCAACATCCATTACTGTGAATTTTTGCGGCAAATTCTCAATGCCTTTTAGGCTGTCTGGGCGAGGAGGCACTTCGCCTAATGCTTCTACTAACGCATCTTCAAATTTTGCTGGCAACGCCGTTTCTAGCACTACCATTGGCGTATTTTCTTGTTTATATTCAAGCGCTACTTTTAGGCCATCTGCAGTATGAGTGTCTATCACCACATTATATTTTGCCTGAGATTCGCGTATGGTTTGCATGCGATTAATGTGATTGCTGCTACCTGACACAAAGCCATAATCGGCTAATTTTGACATCAAATGTTTAATATCAAAGGCACCACCTTTATCGACACTCGCCCACAACTCGCGCACTTTGGCGCTATCGCGACCGACCAAATCAAACACAAATCGCTCAAAGTTTGATGCTTTGCTGATATCCATCGAAGGGCTAGATGTATGATAAGTATTGGCTGAACCACGCGGCCTGTAAATACCTGTTTTAAAAAACTCATCCAATACATCGTTTTCGTTAGTGGCAACCACTAGCTTATCAATCGGCAAACCCATCATGCGCGCAATATGGCCAGCGCATACATTGCCAAAATTGCCACTTGGTACAGAAAAATCTACTTTTTGCGTGTTAGCTGTGGTGACCGCGAAATAGCCTTTAAAGTAATACACCACTTGCGCTACGATACGACCCCAGTTAATCGAATTAACCGCGCCGATTTTGTATTGCGCCTTAAACGCCGCATCGTTGGAAACCGCTTTTACCATATCTTGGCAATCGTCAAACACGCCGTTTACAGCAATATTAAAGATGTTTTCATCTTGCAAGCTGAACATTTGTGCAGTTTGAAAGCGGCTCATTTTTTTGTGTGGCGATAGCATAAATACGCGTACGCCTTTTTTGCCGCGCATGGCATATTCTGCCGCGCTACCAGTATCACCAGAAGTAGCACCTAGTATATTGGTTGTGGCGCCTGTTTTAGCTAATACGTATTCAAACAGATTGCCCAATAGTTGCATGGCCATATCTTTAAAGGCCAGCGTTGGGCCATTTGAAAGGCTTAATAAATATAAATTATTTTCCAACTTAACGGTTGGCGTAATATCCGCCGCGTTTTGGCCTGCGCGCGTAAAGCTGTAAACATCTGCTCTATATGTTTTATCGATAATCGTTTTTAAATCGGCGGCTGGAATATCGTCAATCAAACGGCTTAAAATGGTAAACGCTAAATCGGCATAATTCATGCCGCGCATCTGAGTCAAATCAGCATCGCTAAATTGTGGGTAGGTTTCTGGCAAATATAATCCGCCATCAGGCGCTAAACCACCCAGTAAAATTTCGCTAAAACTTAATGCAGGCGATTGCCCACGTGTTGATATATATTTCATTGCTTGGTCGATTAAAAATGAATGGATATTATAAATTGAATGTTCAATTTGTTGGAGAATTAAGACGGTCAAAATTAATTCGGCTATATCCTAATAGGGTGCCTGTTGAAAAAGCCAAATCGATTTGCGATGCCTGATAATCGGTAATAGATTTAATTTCGCGTACTTGCGCGTCGCCTAGTCTAGTTAATGCTTCTAGCACCTCTGTCATGGTACGTAAGCCCTCTTTAAACTGTTTTAACTCTGCCTCATAATTTGTGCCAGCTACCGCGACTTGTTGTCTGGTTACCACGATACGTTGCCAGTTTTGCTCTAATGTATCCAGCACGTCGTATATCTCACGCTGAATCGTCAACTCTTGCAACTCTTTGGTAGATAATCGTTGTAAGCGTTGCTGTACTGCGCGATTCAGCCGCGCCCTGCGTGCATCGTTACTCACTGGCATCTCAAAACGCAAGCCTACATACCATTCGTTGTAATCTAATTGATTCAAGCTGCTGTAAGCGCGCCCAAACGATGACTCAGAATCGGATAATGCACCGTAAGCGTAATCTAGTGAAAACAGCGGTAGCATCTGATTTTCTAAAACGGATATTTTCAATAAATCTTCGCTTAGTTTTAATTCCGTTTCTAATAAATCTAGCCGATTAGATTGTGCGTTCTTAACCAAACTATCACGGTCAAATTGGTAATTAAATAAATCAGGCGCAGTGGTGGTAATAAAATTGGTGTCATTCGCCAGCGGATATTGCGGATCATTTAGGTAAAGCTTAAGCTGGCGTTGCGCGATACTTAAATTGGTTTTGGCAATAATCAGCTGCTCTAACCGATCATTCACACCAATCTCTGCACGATTGATTTCAATGGCGGCGGTTAGGCCTTCTTGCACACGTTTACGCACCATAGTTAAATTTTGCGACGCATATTCAAATTGCTGCTGCCTAATTTCAAGCTCTGTCCAAGCTTGATTCAATGCCCAGTAAGCTTTGTCGATCATGGCAATAATACGTATTGATTGTAAGCGCGTGCGAGCCAGCGTGGCTTGCTCATTAATACTAGCAATGTTGATAGAAGCCTCATTCACTGCAATACCTGCATCACGCAATAAAGGCTGGCTGATTGAAAATTTCAGCCCTGTACGGTATTCATTGGAATCAAAATTACCCGTTTTATCTATGTTTTCAAAAGGTGCGGCAATTTTAATCGTACCGCCAGTACGCAACGGAATCGCAATACCCACGTCACCTTCAATGGATGTTGATTGGCTGGGCACCTTGGTAAATTTCACTAGCGCTTTATCCAAAGCAGGATCATCTGAGGTAAATTTCACATCATCGCCACTGATCATGGGCAAATCTTTATCGCTATATTTTAAATTGGCAAAAATAATCTGATCAAATTTTGCACGCTCTTCATCCAATTGTGTGCGGGCTATTAATGGGTCGGCGTTGGCAATTTTTAATGAAAGGTTATGAATTAACGCTTTAGCACGAATATCTGCCAGACTTTGCTTAACACCCTGCGCTTTATCCTGTGCCAATCTTTGTTGCGATAAAGCTTCTTGAGACAGTTGCGCATTGATGCCGCTAATGCCGTTTAAAATCAAGGCTGGATCTAGTGTTAAATCTAGTGTTTTGCGCTGAGCATCAAGGCGCTCTGTTGCCTGCTCAATATTAGTACCTTTAGATTGAGCAGCCGCATCTAAATTAAGAAACTCTTCTTTTTTTAACCTTTGCTGAGCGATGCTACTAGATTTAATTTGATTCGTGTTGCCAGCTTTATTATTGATCTCAACCGCTGCATTATTGTTGGTATTACTTTTTTTTGTAGTTTGATCAGAAGCTTCAGCGTACGCCATACATGATGCACACAGCAGCACAATAGCCGATACAATTAATCGATATTGCTGCCAATATTTCGCTAAATAAGTACCAACCAGGCTACTGCTTTGTCGCATTTCGTGCATCGCTCGCTGGTGTGTTGGCTGCTACTAAATTAGGCGGAAAACCATTTAACATACGCCAAATTTCATAGCCAATTGAAACCTCATTCAATAGAATCCAGCCTTTTACAGCACTACCTTGTCTTAAAAAGCGATTGGTAGGCCAGTTTTGCTCAGTTTCGTCTGGAACCACCATCACTCTAAAAAAGCCGTCTCCTGAATCTGCTGGGTCAACAAAACTTACTTTACCCGCAAATGTGCCGTAAGACATTCTTGGCCAGCCAGATACCTGCACCACAGGCCAGCCTTCAAACTGCAAACGCACAGGGCTACCAGGCACAATCAACGGCGCATTTAAGCCCTGCACCTGCAAAATTACCGCGCGCGAGTTGTTTTCTGGCACGACGGTCATTAAGGCTTGGCCTTTTGTGACCAATTGTGATGGTGAGTTAACAGGCACACGAAATACCACCCCATCTGTAGGGGCAACAATTTTACGGGAGTCTTGCCTTGCCACATTCGTTCTAGCCGTATTAATCGTATTGGCAATATCTGCGTATTCTGTTTTTAGCTTACTAATTTGTGCTTTAGCTGCTTGAATAGAGCTTTGTGCGTCTGCGCCAAATTGCGAAACCTCTGCAAGTGCTGAATTTTCTTCTGCTTTTGCAGCATCCAGTATAGCTTTGCTGCTGGCAAGATTGCGATTAGCAATTGTGTTGTCTCGCTCTGCAAGCTCTTGATCGCGTTGAGAAACTAACCCATCTTTTAATAAACGCTGCATGCGCTTAAGTTGAAACTGAGTTGCTTCATAAGTAGCCTCAGCCGCGGCAATACTTTGCATTGCAGATACCACTTTTTGCCGCGCCATATCGCGTTTAAAGTTAGCGGCACTTACACGGCTGTCGCGCACTGTCTGATAGTTTTGTACTTGTAATTCGTATGATGCGAGCTCATCTTGTTTAGCCTGTAATTTTGCCCGGTTATTATCTAATTGCTCTTGTAAACGCTTGCTAAAATTCGGGTCAACATCGCGTATTTCAAGCAATAAATCCCCCGCTTTTACTTTAGAGCCTTCAACAATATGCCATTTAGAAACTAAGCCATCAATTGGCGCGTTTATCGTTTGTGTACGATCAGTCGGCTGAAAAGCGGTTAATGTACCAATACCTTGTATATTCTGTAGCCAAGGTAAAAATAGCATCAACAACGGTAAAATAATAATTAACCATGCCAGAAATCGCGTTAACTTGCGCGCGTATGCAGGCGTTTTTAAAAGCTCTGCTTTTATATCGGCTTTAATACCTGCTTGTGCATCAGAGCGCATGTCTATTTGTTTGGCGAATAGATTAGTCAATTTTTTCACCGTTTAACGCGTCCCACGTCATCACTCGTGGGAAATAATCTGCAATATCACGCGAGCGAGTTGTTACTAACACCGTAGAGTCATCTAAATTCAGCAACACCTTGATGACTAATTGTAGAGAATTTGCATCAAGTTCATCTAGCAATCCGTCTATTATCAACAACTTAGGCTTTTGCAGAATAGCTCGTGCAATAACTAGCAACTTCACTTGCACAGTAGAAAGTGGAGTGCCCATAACGGTTAAATCCGTATCAAATCCATCGGGTAAATCTAAAATAGGGTCCAATAAATTAAACTGCTTGAGTAATTGATTCACATGCTCAAGTTTTATATTAGCGTTGTTTAATTTTAAATTATCTAAAATACTAGTTTGCTGAATTTCGATTCTACGTATTAAATCCATTTTTTGGCGCAGACTAGGCAAATGACACAGTCGCAAATCCACATCATTGATTAATATCTGACCTTCAGTTGGCAAACGTAAACCTGTGATTAATTCTGCCAAGGTCGTTTTACCCGTTCCAGAATCTGCCAAAATGGCCAACTTTTCACCTGATGCGATATCAAGCGAAATATTGTCTAGCGGTTGATTATTAGCATTGAATTGATAACTTAAATTTTTCAACCTAATTGAAATTGCCTTATTTTCATCAAAGCGATGTTCACCTGTCGCTTCCGTGCGCATGGTTTTCACAACCTCTAATTTATCCAAACCAGCGACTAGCTCGTAATAATTGGATAATTGCCGCACAAAGTTTGAAAATGAGCCCAAAACCGTGAAAATAATGAGTTCAGCGGCTACAAATTGACCTAAATTGATTTGCGCCTGCATCACCAACCAGCCACCAATGCCCAACATAATGGTGCCAGCTAGCGCATAGACAATAACAGATGTAATTTTTTGTTTGAGTAATATAGAAAAATGCGATTGACGATGTTGCAGATATTTAACGATTAACTTATCTGATCCATTAATCGCGTAATTTTCGCCGCCAGAAAACTTAAACAAATTAGGATTATTGGCAATATTTTCCAGCCATGCACCAGTATGATGTTTGGCATAAGATTCAGCTACGGCCGTATTAATTGCTTGGCTACCCAATATACGCACTACAAACCACGTAACAACCAGCAATAACAAGACTATAGTAACGAAATAAGTGCTGTAAATAATCAACACAATGCTGCCGATAATGGCGTGCAGAATGGCGGTTAAACCTACGGTAATTAAGCTATAAACAGATTTCTGTACAGTGCTTAGCTCAAAGTAGCGATTCATTAACTCTGCTGGGTAATGCTCTTCGCTAACACGCAAATCAATTTTAAGAATTTGCTTAGTGATTTCAACCACATTGTCAGAAAAAACGCGGCGCTGAATGTATTCAACTACAATCACCTCTACCACGTAAATAAGACCAGCAAGCATCAGCAATACAAACAATACAAAACTCACCACGATGAGTGGCTTGACCACCCCCCCCATAGTGACAACATTCACTAGCGTTTGTACCGCTAATGGTGTGGCTAAGTTTAATATGCCAATTGCAATCGTCAGCAATAAAATGACAATTAAATCTCTGCGCTCAAGTGCCATTAAGTGGCTGATGGGCGCTAATATACTTTTTTGTTGCATATTTTGACGCTAAATTTTAATTATCTATATTTGTGTTAAGTTAGGTTTTAAATGCTAATGATTCTGTCATCGTAAATAAAGTTAAGTTTCGGCAAAACAATATTTAAAGTGAATTAAATTAAAGTAAATTAACGGGCTAATTCTTCCATACGAATTTTAACTAATTTGCCCACAATTGCTGGCATTGATTCAATTTCAGCAATGCCTGCATCCATATTTTTTTCTTTTGTTACATGCGTCAAAATCACAATATCCGCTTCAGTTTCATTATCAGCAGGTTCTTTTTGCAACATGGCATCAATCGAAATATTACGATCTGCCAAAATTTTGGTCACATTCGCTAATACACCCGGCTTGTCTGAAGCGCGCAAACGTAGATAATAAGCGCTGTTTATTTCAGAAATAGGTAATATTGGCAAATCATTTAATTGATCTGCCTGAAATCCTAAATAAGGCACGCGTTGTGCTGCCGTTGCACTGCTTAAACGCGCCACATCTATTAAATCAGCCACTACAGAGCTTGCTGTTGGCTCTGAGCCTGCACCTGCGCCATAATACAAGGTTGGGCCAACTGCATCACCCTTTACAACCACTGCATTCATTGCGCCGTTTACATTTGCCACCAAACGTTTTTCTGGAATAAGCGTTGGATGCACGCGTAGCTCTACGCCACTTTCAGATTGCTTGGTAATACCAAGCAATTTCACGCGGTAGCCCAGCTCTTCTGCATACTTAATATCTGTTTGTTCTAACTTGGTAATACCCTCAGTGTAAGCTTGATCAAACTTCATCGGCATACCAAAAGCAATCGCCGCCATAATGGTTAATTTATGCGCGGCATCAATGCCTTCTACATCAAAAGTTGGATCCGCTTCGGCATAGCCTAAACGCTGTGCCTCACCCAACACATCGATAAAGGCTAAGCCTTTATCACGCATTTCGGTCAAAATAAAGTTAGTCGTACCATTAATAATGCCAGCAACCCATTCAATGCGGTTTGCCCCCAAGCCTTCGCGCAAGGCTTTAATAATAGGTATTCCACCCGCTACGGCTGCTTCAAACGCAACGATGACACCTGCTTGCTGGGCTGCCGCAAAAATTTCATTGCCATGCACAGCAAGCAGAGCTTTATTCGCCGTTACAACATGTTTACCGTTGGCAATGGCTTTTAGCAACAACTCTTTGCTGAGTGTATAACCACCAATTAACTCTACAACTACATCAATTTCTGGATTATTTACAATCTCAAATGCGTCAGTCGTTAAAAGCGTATTACCACCAGTCATTTTTTTAGCATGGTCAATATTTTTATCAGCTACTTGCACCACATTAATTGCCACACCTGTACGGCGAGTGATTTCTGCTGCATTGCGCGTTAATACATTGTAAGTACCGCTGCCTACCGTACCTATGCCTAAAAGGCCTACATTTAAAGTCTTCAAACTAATGCTCCATCTAATTTTTTACTATGTTTTTTTCTATATCGCGCTAAAAAGCTGGCGATGCGTTTAATCGCTTCTGTTAAATCGTCTACATTGGGTAAAAACACCACGCGGAAATGGTCAGGCGTTTTCCAGTTAAAGCCAGTGCCTTGTACCAGCAATACTTTTTCTTCCAGCAATAAATCTAAAATAAATTGCTGATCATCCTTAATCGGATACATTTCTGGATCAAGCTTAGGGAACAAATACATCGCTGCTTTTGGTTTAACGCAAGTTACACCAGGAATGGCGGTAATCAATTCATAAGCCAAGTCGCGCTGTTTACATAGTCTGCCAGCAGGCGCTACTAAATCATCAATACTTTGGTAGCCACCCAATGCGGTTTGAATCGCCAATTGCCCAGGTACGTTGGCGCATAAACGCATAGAGGCCAGCATATTTAAGCCCTCCACATAATCGGTTGCTGCACTTTTATTACCAGAAATGACCATCCAACCAGCGCGATAGCCACAAGTGCGGTAGTTTTTAGATAATCCATTGAATGTCACAAACAAAACATCTTCAGCCAAAGATGCCATCGAAATATGTTCGGCTTCATCGTATAAAACTTTATCGTAAATCTCATCGGCAAACACCACTAAACCGTGATGGCGGGCGATTTCAATAATACCTTCTAGCGTTTCTTTCGGGTACAGCGCACCTGTTGGGTTATTCGGGTTAATCACCACAATACCGCGTGTATTTGCCGTAATCTTCGCTTCAATATCTTTTAAATCGGGCAACCAGCCAGAGTCTTCATCGCATAAATAATGCCGCGCAGTGCCGCCAGCAAGTGTTACTGCCGCCGTCCATAAAGGATAATCTGGCATTGGCACCAATACTTGATCGCCATTATTCACCAAAGCCTGCATGGCCATTACAATCAGCTCAGAAACGCCATTGCCAATAATAATGTCATCCACCGTTACATTAGCAATATGCTTGCTTTGTGTGTAATGCATAATGGCTTTGCGCGGCGCGAATAGGCCTTTTGAGTCGGTATAACCGCCCGCATCACCCATGTTGCGAATGACATCCAGCTGAATCTCTTCTGGTACTTCAAAACCAAAAGCGGCAGGATTGCCAATATTCAGCTTAATAATACGCTGACCTTCCTCCTCCATTTGACGCGCTCGCTGCAATACCGGGCCACGAATATCGTAGCAAACGTTAGCAAGTTTGTTGGATTTAAGTAAAGGTTGCATAAAATAAAACGATTCTGATTGAGTTGAATAGATTAGCTTAAATTGTGGGTTTAATTTTAGTAAAAAAACAGTTTTTAACTAACCTGTAAGTTTACCTTAGAAAAAGGTTTTTCTTCAATTAAACCCACGCTAAAATAGCGACATGAAACTACATTTAACCACTGCTGAAAATAACAATTTAATCACTGGATACGGTGAGAATTTTATTGAGATCAATAAAAAGCGTTATGCACAAAATCTGATTGTGCTGGCGAATGAGTTGATTTTAGATTGGAAAGCAACAAGTTTTAATGATTTAGCTGCGGCAGATTTTATTCAAATTGCGCACATTAAGCCTGAAGTTGTGTTGCTAGGCACTGGCTCAACGCATCGTTTCTTACATCCAAAAATCGCACAGCATTTAACAGAGAATGGCATCCCTATTGAGTGCATGACTACTGCAGCAGCATGCAGAACTTATAATATATTGATGAGCGAAGGCCGCTATGTTGCCGCAGCTTTGCTGATTTGAGGCCTTGTTTATTTAAAACAACTTTTCAAAACAAAAGTTTCTACTCTAAGCTATCAACACCATCCCAAACAGCTACGCCATCCGAGCTGGTAATGAATTTCTTTTGATACACTTTATTAATCAGCAGTTTTACTTCTTTAAATTCTGTTAGCAATCTATCGCAATCTGCTGGATTAGCGGCGCCACACCTAAACGCCATATCGACATAGACGTGATCAGAAGATCCAACATCAATCATGCGTTTAATCACACTTGGGTGTGCGTAATGCCCACCTTGAGTGAATGCCCATTCAATATTCTTTCCTTCATTTGCAACATACCAAGGCCCACTTCTTTCTTGCCAGCCAAAAGGTTTGGCATTGGGCTTCACAACCGCATCTTTGCTACCTTGAATAGCATTTAGCGCAACTGTAATGCTGGGGTAACCAATAGCAATTACATAAGGTGGAAGTACTACTTTAGTGACTTTTTTTGATGCTGGCTTTTTGATTTTTTTCTTTGCTGCTTTGGTTAAAGCATCTGCATTAATTGAAGTTAGCGCTACAAAAATGGCAAGTAACAAAACGATGGGTTTCAATTTTCAACTCCAGTAGTTGTTTGTTCACAATCAATGTTGTGGGGTTAGTGTAAGTTGCAAGCCGCTATCGGTAACCACCATATCTTTAGGGCTGTAGCTGGTACCACCAAATTTTAAATCTTCTGGTTTTACGGTGTAAAGAGTTAAACCATTTAACATTTCGCCACCTACAGTTTTAGCAAATGCATTGAGTAAATCTTTATATTTATCATTTGCACCTTCCACATCAAAGCTTTCCACTTTAGGCTCATCTAACACTATTGTGCTGGTTGCTGCATCAAAACGTAATTTGCCAGATATACCGAGTTTGCCAGCTAAAGATTGATTCATTAATTGACTACTAAGCAAGGTATCCATTGTGGTAGTCATGCGGCCAGTGGCTTTATCAAAAGTGACTAAAGAGTTAGATAAATTGACATCGAACACCTTGAGCAAGGAAATTGGCAAGGCCAGTTTTTCGTTTAACTTTTGCGCAATTTGATTACCCGTTACATTCACGGTGCGGTCGCCCATCATGGTTGCGCAACTACTTAAAGCAAACATCACTAGCGCTAATACTATTTTTTTCATGCTGTTACTCCTAGTTAAGCTTGCATCTAGATACTTACACCTAGATATAAGTGCTGCTTAACTTAACGCACTTTGCCTAGTTTGAGTTACAACTGAGCTTGGGTTGCAAGGTTCTGCTTATAAGTACTTGGTTGATAACGTGAGCGTGGCATTAGTGCCACCAAAACCAAAGCTATTGGATAATGCGGTTTCGATTTTTATGTTATCAATACGCTGAGTAGCAATCGGCAATCCTTCTGCCGCTGGATCTAAGGTTTCAATATTGGCAGATGCAGCAATAAAATTATTTTGCATCATAATCAAAGTATAAATTGCTTCATTCACGCCCGCCGCACCTAGTGCATGGCCAGATAAAGATTTAGTAGAAGCAATTGCAGGCAAGGCACCATATTCGCCAGCCGCAAACACTGCTTTTATCGCCTCAAGTTCTTTGGTGTCGCCAACTGGCGTACTGGTGCCATGCGTATTAATATAGTCCACATGATCAATTTTTTTACCTTCATGATCAGTTAACGCAAGCTTCATACAGCGCTCTGCGCCTTCGCCACTTGGCGCTACCATATCGTAGCCATCCGATGTAGCACCATAGCCAATCACTTCTGCGTAAATTTTTGCACCGCGTGCTTTTGCATGTTCATACTCTTCAAGCACCACAATGCCGCCACCACCAGAAATCACAAAACCATCACGGTTTGCATCGTATGTGCGCGAAGCTTTATCAGGCGTATCGTTATACTTACTAGACATAGCACCCATTGCATCGAATAAATAAGATAAGCTCCAGTGCTCTTCTTCTCCACCACCTGCAAATACAATATCTTGCTTACCTAGTTGAATTTGCTCAACACCTGCGCCAATACAGTGCGCGCTGGTAGAGCAGGCTGAACTAATGCCGTAATTCACACCTTTAATTTTGGCGCCAGTGGCAAGTGTAGCAACAATGCCACTACACATTGCTTTGGTAACCATGTAAGGGCCAACCCGGCGTATACCTTTATCAGCCAGTACGCGATTGCTTTCCTCTACACTTTCCGTTGAAGGACCACCGCCGCCTACAATAATGCCAGTGCGCACGTTTGAAACTAAATTTTCATCTAACGCCGCATCGGCAATCGCTTCTTGCAATGCAATCCAAGCATAAGCGTGGCCTTTAGCCATAAAGCGCATCAATTTGCGATCAATCAATTCCTGTACATCAAGCTTAACCGATCCCGCTACCTGTGAGCGCAAACCGCGCTCTGCGTATTCAGGCTGAAAGCTAATACCAGATTTACCAGCGTACAAACTCTCTTTTACTTCTGCTTTATTGTTACCTAGGCTAGATACGATGCCAAACCCGGTGATTACGACACGACGCATTGCGTGTTCCCCCAAAAATTTTCTTTATTATGCATTCAAAATACGGCTTAAAACCGTGTTAAAAATTATCTGTTCGTGTAAATAGGCCTACACGTAAATCATTGGCGACATAAATTTCGCGACCATCTAATGTCATGGTTGCATCTGCAATACCCATCACTAATTTACGCATAATAACGCGTTTTAAATCAATGGTATAAGTTGCCATTTTAGCAGTTGGTAATACTTGACCACTGAATTTTACTTCGCCAGCACCCAATGCACGACCGCGACCTGGGCCACCCATCCAACCCAAATAAAAACCAACCAATTGCCACATGGCATCCAAGCCCAAACAACCTGGCATTACTGGGTCGCCCGTAAAGTGGCAATCAAAAAACCACAAATCTGGCTGAATATCCAGCTCTGCAATAATTTGACCGTTACCGTACTTTCCACCATCTTCTGTAATTTTAACGATACGATCAAACATTAACATTGGCGGCAAAGGCAATTGAGCATTGCCTTCTCCAAACATTTCTCCCCGCCCGCATTTTAATAATTCCTCTTTGGTAAAGCTATTTTGTCTAGTCATTTAATTTGGACTTTAATTATATTTATTAAGATTTGTATTATTTTCGCTGGAAATTGGATTTTGCGAAAGTCTTATCTCATTTTCACCATCAGAAATAGTGTAATTTAGAGATGATGTGAAGACAATTAAAGCATATTTTTCGTAGCCTTTCATTATGCATCCACTAGTCACTTTCTAATTTTAAAGCCACTTTCAGCTTTTAATCACCAATAAAGCAGCTCAAACTTACTTGAATGCAGACTTGTGATTAAATTAGTAAAAAATCAAACAAAATTAACCTATACAAACCTGTATACACTTAGCAAAAATTCATTTATATTGTTAATAAATTGTAAGTAATCGTTTCAAAAGCATTATATTAACGAGTTACAAATATTGCTGTATCAGCCATTAAATTATTTAATCATTTATTACAATTAGTTAATCATTTAAATTTAGGAAAAACTCAATGAGTGACCGTCTTTTAGCCGACTGGCGTCAACATGCGCTGACTTTAGAAACCGAAGTGAACAAAGTAGTGGTTGGTCTGTGTTGCTTGAGGGCGATGTGGGTGTGGGTAAAACTACCCTGCTACGTGCGTTTACGCGCGGCATTGGCGGCGGTTATCAGCGTATTGAAGGCACTATTGACTTGATGCCTAACGATTTGGTGTATCACACCTATTTGGGTGAAGACGGCAAACCGCATGTCAGCGCTGGCCCACTTTTGATGTCTGGTGAAGATTTATCAGTATTTTTCTTTAATGAAATTAACCGCGCGCGTCCACAAGTGCACTCTTTGCTATTACGCGTGATGGCTGAGCGCACTTTATCTGCGTTTAATAAAGAGCACACTTTCCCGCACATGATTGTGTTTGCAGACCGCAATCAAGTAGAAAAAGAAGAAACGTTTGAAATTCCATCTGCGGCGCGTGACCGTTTTATGATGGAAATTCCAATTGTGGTACCGAATGACGATGACATTATGTCAGGCCTAATGTTTGATACGCGTTTCCATAATGTGGATGCATTAATCGATACGGTTAAACCAGATGTGCTGAAATTTAATGAATTAAATGCATTTTCTGGTGTAATTCAAAAAAGTGTAGAAGCCTCAAAAACATTAGAAAAATATGCGCTTAATTTGTGGAAAGCCACGCGCAACCCTACAGATTTTGGTGTAAAAGTTACTAATGTGGATATGAATCGCTTAGTGCTTGCAGGCGCCAGCCCACGCGGCATGAGCATGATGCTACGCGCGGCACGTGTGAATGCTTGGCTGAATGAGCGCAGCGCCATTACACCAGAAGATATTCACGCGGTTTTCCACGAAACGGTTGCGCATCGCCTGGTTTTCAGCCCAGTGTATGAAATGCGCCGCACTGAAATTGCGCGCGAAATGCTGAGCAATATTATTAACGCTGTGGCTGCGCCTTAATTTCAACTTTTTATGTCTATTGAAAACATCAAAGAGTTTAGCTACCACATTGGTTGGCGCAACCGTGGCCGCCATCCTGGTCGCCATGCCAGCACGCAACGCGGCATGGGTATGGAGTTTATTGGCCATACTTCACTGATTAGCTATCCCGACCCGCGCCGTATCGACTTACGCCAAACCATCCGTGACCCGATGGAGCAAGTGTATGTGCGCTTGTTTAATCAAAAAAGTGCAACACCCGTTTTTGTGATTTGTGATTTATCGGGCAGCATGAATTTTGGTGCAAAAGAACGCAAAATCCGTAAAGCAGCCGATATCGCAGAATCTATCGCGCAATCGGCCAGCCGCAATTCTGACCCATTTGGCTTTGTAGGCTTTGATGAAGTGGTGCGCGAAGATTGGATTAGCACGGCTTCTTTTAAATCTCAACGCGCGATTGAGCTAGCAGAGCGCCTAAAAGAATACCACCCCGAGCCCGTTTCTGGCAGCGGCATTCGTGAGGTATGGCGCTATTTACCCCGCGAACGTTCATTAGTGTTTTTAATTTCTGATTTTCATATGCCGCTAAAAGAGCTTGAAGGTTCTTTGGCGAATCTATTGCGCCATCATATTGTGCCTGTGGTTTTGTGGGATGCAGACGAATATAAAAATCTACCCGAATTTGGTATTACCGCAGTAACCGACCCTGAAACAGGCGCAAAACGCACTTTATTTTTGCGTAAAAATTATCGCGACAAAATTATTGCTTCTTTTGAAGCGCGCCGTGAAGCCATTTACAAATTATTTATGCAATTTGATATGCCGCCATTTTATGTAGAAGGCGATTATGATGCAGATGCTTTAACCGAATACTTCCATCAATTTGTCGCCGCATAAGCGATTGATTTAAATATATTTTTTGAAATTATTTTTAAGTAAAATTTATGAATAAATTAATGTATCGTTGCTTGCTTGCAGTTACTTTTAGCATTCTTAGCCTAAGTGCAATGCAAGCAACAGCGCTGGAATATGAAACTTTACCCGATATTAAAGAAGGTATTGTCAGCATACAACTGCAAGACCCAGAACGCACAGTAGGCTATACCGTAGGCGATGTGTTAACGCGCCAAATCACACTAAATATTAAAAAACCGTATCAATTAATTGATGAATCTTTACCAATTATTGGTTACCAAAGACGCTACAGAGGCCAGTTAATTGGAATTGATTTAAGTGATATTCACCATGTAAAAAAAGATTCTGGCGATTCAGTAAAGCATGATTTAACGCTTAGTTATCAAGTATTTACCAATAATGTAGTCGCAAAAAATGGTGCATTGCCTGCGGAATATTTACGCATCATTAATACCAAATCGAAAGAAATCGTTAAATATCGTATTCCAAGTTTTGATTTTGCAATATCACCGCTATCCATTTTTGGCGCGGTAAAAATTGAAAATAATATGTCTGGCTATCGCGGCCCTCTGCTATTGGATAACAGCCATGAAAAACTTAGGCTTAAAGTATTACTCACAATTTTAGGTATAAGCTTATTGGGCTTGCTTTATATGCTAGGCAAACATGCTTGGCTACCAAAAATGGGTGGCCCTTTTGCTAAAACCTATCGCCTTATTCGCAAATCGGCCAATACGCCAGAAGGCTTGCAGAATGCGGTTAGCAGCATGCATGCATCACTCAATAAAACGGCTGGCTTCAGTTTATTTAATGGCAATTTAAATCAGTTTTTTGAGAAGAAACCGGCTTTTAAGCAAATTGAATCTGAAATTCATCAGTTTTTTGGATTATCACGCCAAGTATTTTTCGAGCCCAACGCAAAACACAGTGTTGGTAGCGAGCCGATTCAATGGATGGCACAATTTTGTCGTCGCTGCCGCGATTGTGAGCGTGGTTTGATTACAGATAAACAAAAAATTGATGGCGCACAAAAAACAAACCAAAACGTAAGCAAGGCTTAATTCATGTCTTTTTCTAACCCCTGGCTTTTATGGTTGTTGCCGCTAGCGTTGTTGCCACTGGTATTTCAGCGCGCACATAGCAAAAGCTATTCTTGGCTGGATATGCTACCTGCTGACCCATTGTCTGACTTAATTGGTCTAATTTTAAAAATATTAGCAGTGCTTATTTTAACCTTTATTGTTTTGGGCTTGGCTGCGCCACACAGCAATCAGCAACTAATTGAGCGTATTGGCGTGGGTGCGCAGATTAGCTTGGTGCTAGACCGCAGCGCCAGTATGGATGACCCCTTTTCAGGCACGACAGACAATGCCATAGGCGAAAGCAAGTCGGCTGCTGCTAGCCGTTTAATTACCCAATTTGTAAGGTCACGCAAAAATGATATGTTGGGCATGATTACTTTTAGTAATTCGGCCATGTATGTTTTGCCACTTACTGAAAATAAAGAGGCGGTTGTTGCTGCCGTGCGCGCTACCGCTGGCAATGCGCTATTTCAAACCAATATTGGTAGCGGCTTAACCTCTGCCGCTGGCTTATTTGATAAAGTGCCCGATTCAGGCTCTCGTGCAGTCATTTTACTATCAGACGGTGCAGGTCGTATTGATGCGGACACCCAGCAAAAAATTAAAGATTGGTATGACCGCATGCACTTGAGTTTGTATTGGATTGTGCTTAAACAGCCAGGTGGACTTAGTATTTTTAACGAAAATTATAAGCCGCAAGAAGACCAGCCATTGCCGCCAGAAATTGAGCTGCATGAGTTTTTCAAAACGTTTAAAACACCTTTTAATGCCTATGAAGCGGAAAACCCTAAAGCTTTGCAATTGGCGATAGACGACATTAATCGCAAAGAGAAAAAGCCGATTAAATATATGCAAAAAATTCCAGGTAAAGATTTTTCTAATCTGTGCTTTATGATTGCCGCCATCATGATTGCATTATTACTGGGCGTAAAATATTTAGAAGTAAAAACTTGGAAAAGTTGAGGCCAATATGACGTTGAATATGAAATCTTTATTTACAGTAAAAAAACTCACTTGGTTTTTAGTTTTGTTAAGCCTTGCTTGCCTGCTTGGCAGCATTTACACCTACAAGCGCATTAATCAGATTGATGCTTTTAATGAAGCGGTAACTGCAGGCAAAACACCAGAAACTGATAAACAAAGCTTTGAAGCAAAATTTGCCACAGCACTTTATTTGGCTAAAAAAGAACGCTATAAAGAAGCTACTCTACTTTTTTCTCAAGCCTTACCCAAAGCCAATACCAGCCAAAAATCGGCTATTAGCTACAATATTGGCAATATGTTTTTTTTGCGTGGCCTAGCTATAAATGGCACAAATAACACTGTACGCGATGAGGCAGAATATCTTTTACGTCAAGCAAAATCGGCTTATGTTTCTTCTTTAAAAAACGATAACAGCCACTGGGATGCACGTCACAATTTAGATCGATTGCTTACCATGCTACCTGGCACGCCAACACCAGGCGTAGGCGAATCTGATACGCCTGGTTTAATTATGGGCAACATTCCTGTTGGCTTGCCTTAACAAAGTGCTGGGCTAACCATTATGATGAAAAAAATGTTCAATTACTTTCGCCATCGCCGCGATATTACTTTACTAACAGCCGCGTTTATTTTGTTGATTGTGGCTTTATTTAAGCCAACCGTACCGATTAAGCGCGATATTTATAGCTATTTATTAGTGGCGGATATTTCACAAAGCATGAACGTGGTTGACGAAAGCATTAATGGCAAACCTGTTACGCGCATGCAATATCAGCAACATTTAATGCATCGCGTTATTGGCGAGATGCCTTGTGGCACACAGGTAGGCATTGGCTTATTTGCTGGCGTTAGTGTGGCTGCTTTGTACACCCCCATAGAAGTGTGTGAGAATTTTGCAGCCATTGAAGATACGATAGACCATTTGGATTGGCGCACAGGCTGGTCTGGCAATAGCCGCGTACGCGAAAGCATGACGACACTAGCAAAGTTAATTCGCAGCTTTCCAGAAGTTGCTCAAGTGGTATATTTTACCGATGGCGAGGAAACGCCTGCATTACACGCATTTAATACGCGTGATTTAACAGGTTTTCAAGGCGGTAAAGATTGGTTATTTGTTGGTATTGGTAGTGAAAAAGGTACCGCTATTCCAAAATTAGATGAGAATAATCAAGTGATTGGCTTTTGGTCTAACGAAAGTTTTGCTATGCAGCCTGGTATTGCACAAATTTCAGAGTCAAATATAGGCACCCGCAACGATAGTGTTGCCAGCGGCACTAGCGATCGTTATTTATCAAAACTAGATGAAAAGTATTTGCAATCAATGACCAAAGAAATTAACGCCCAATATGTCAATGGCGATAGCTTACAAGCCGTTTTATCTGCAATGAAAAAACAACCGCCTGCACGTCGCGACAAAGCGAAGTTTGAATTGAAATGGCTACTTGCGGGCGCTGCTGGCTTATTGTTTCTAACCGCTTACCTGCCCAAGCATCCAATTAAAGAAACAAAAGGCTTATGGAAGCAATGGCGATCACGTAAAAAACGTCAAGCTGTAGTCGCGTGAGTATTGGTTAATTGAGTAAGCTGTGGGTAGGTTTGTTTAGCTCGCTTATTTTTATACAGTCTCAGCCAAACGCGTAATCTTCTTAATGCGGCTACATTATCGGTATTGTTAAATAGCAATACTGGAGGTAATGTGCAATTAAATCCCTGACATTTAAAATTTAAAATGACACAGTGCTCATGTACAAAAGATGAGGTGGATAATTGCGGCACAAAACGTTGTTGATTTTTATTCACTAAGGTTAATCCACCTTTAGCATCTACTTCAAATTTCACCCACGAATGCGGCATTATCAGTAAGGCATCGCGTGCTATAAAATAAAGACTTGAAACTGTGATTAAAACAAAAAATGTTAACTTAACCATTACAGCAACTGGCGAAGTCAATAAAATGACATTGCTGACAATTGTAATTGCAAGCAATAGCCCCAATAATAAATATGAGGGTAGCAGTTGAATGACAATAGGTTTTGTATACAGCGTTCTCATTTAAATTACACCCAACAATATAATAATCACAACGAAACAATACATTGACTCAAGGCAAATAATCGCATGATGGCATCAGATTGGCAATTGGCATTAACAAAATATAACGCGATTATTGCAGATGGCGCAGTGGCTCATTATGGGCATGCGCAAGATGAAATAGTCGCTACAGCCAGCAATAACACTTTATGCGATTTAACGCATCTTGGCTTGCTAGAAATTAGCGGGGCAGATGCAATGGGGTTTTTGCAGGGTCAAGTAACTAACGATGTGCAACTGTTAACTGGCAATAATGCGCATTTTACTGGCTACTGCAACCCTAAAGGCCGTCTGCTAGCGCTATTTCTAGCTTTTGCGCATCATAATCACCTGCACTTGCAGCTTAATCGCGCTTTATTAGAGCCGATTATGAAACGCCTAAAAATGTATGTGATGCGAAGTAAAGTTGAAATTAAAGATGTCTCTAATACCATTATTAAACTTGGCTTGAATGGTCCAAATGCAATGGCATTATTAATGCCGCACTTCACCCAAATTCCTACGCAAGATTATGAATTAATTAGCCTAGAAAATGGCGCAATACTAAAGCTACCTACAATTGCAGGGCATACACGCTTTCAAATTTTCACAGATGGCAACAACGCGCTTAATCTGTTTAACGCGCTTAAAGCCGATTGCCAGCTAGTTGGCAAGCCTTGCTGGGATTGGTTAGACATTCAAAGCGGCCTACCCGATGTATTGCCAAAAACCCAAGAACAATTTGTACCACAAATGCTCAATTTAGATCTTTTAAATGGTATTAACTTTAAAAAAGGTTGCTACACAGGCCAAGAAATTGTTGCACGCACGCACTATTTAGGCAAAGTAAAGCGTCGCACTTATTTAGCCAGCATTGCATCTAATAACGCACCTGCTGAAGGTGACAAGATAATAGATGCTACTAGCAATGAAGTAGGACAAATAGTTAAAGTTGCACTTAATCAAAACGCAGAATATGACGCGCTACTTGAACTGCGTATTGAAGCTAAGCAGGCAGGAAATCTTACATGGAATAATGCTGCGATTCACATTAAAGCACAGCCCTACGCCCTAAATGATGACCAAACCGATTAGTCAGGCGTAGCTAAATTTGAAGTAGTGTTTGTGCCAGAAGAGTTTTCTTGTGCAGGCGTAACTGCTGGTAATTGATTGGGTGCGATACTTGGCAAAGGCTGATTAATCACCTGATAAAAAACCTCATCTTGTTTAATCATGCCCAGTTCACTACGCGCGCGTTCTTCAATTGCTGCATTACCTTGCTTTAAGTCGCGCACTTCTGCACCCAAAGTTTCGTTCCGTTGTTTCAGTGATTTGTTTTTGTCTTTTTGGCTACTAATTTGCTGATTCACATTCCAAACGCGCAGCCAACTACCCTTGCCCAGCCACAGCGGATACTGCAGCAAGGCAATTAAGATAACAAAAATTAAAGTTAATGCTTTCACTCAAACTGGTTACTTGAATAGTTGGTAAAAAGCACCCATACCTGCATAACTCGTCGCGTCGCCCAATTCTTCTTCAATACGCAATAATTGGTTGTATTTTGCAATACGCTCACTACGGCACAATGAACCCGTTTTGATTTGCAAAGCATTGGTCGCTACTGAAATATCCGCAATCGTCGTATCTTCAGTTTCGCCAGAGCGATGTGACACAACGGCGGTATAACCTGCGCGTTTAGCCATTTCGATGGTTTGGAATGTCTCGGTTAAAGTACCGATTTGATTGACTTTAATCAATACAGAGTTAGCAACGCCGCGTTTAATGCCTTCACGCAAAATTTTAGAGTTAGTCACAAACAGGTCGTCACCAACCAATTGCGTAGTTTTGCCTAAGCGCTTAGTGAGAATATCCCAGCCATCCCAGTCAAATTCACCCATACCATCTTCAATACTGATAATTGGATATTTATCTACCCATGTCGCTAAGTAATCCGTAAATTGGGCTGAGCTTAATGCTAAACCCTCTGATTCCAAATGGTATTTTCCATCTTTGTAAAATTCGGTACTGGCGCAATCTAGGCCCAAATATACATCACGGCCTGGCTCATAACCTGCATCAGAAATCGATTCTAAAATTAATTTGATCGCATCTTCGTTGCTGGCTAAATTGGGTGCAAATCCGCCCTCATCACCCACTGTTGTAGCTAAGCCTTTTTTATGTAGCGTTTTCTTCAGTTGATGAAAAACTTCTGCGCCGCAGCGCAAGGCTTCTCTAAATGATGGCAAGCCTGCTGGAATAATCATAAACTCTTGCATATCCACAGAGTTATCTGCATGCGCGCCACCGTTGATGATATTCATCATCGGTGTAGGCAGTTGCATGGCGCCAGAGCCACCAAGGTAGCGATACAAAGGTAATCCTGATTCTTCTGCCGCTGCGCGTGCACATGCCATTGAAACAGCTAGTAGCGCATTAGCACCCAAGCGGTCTTTATTTTCGGTGCCATCTAACTCGATTAAGGTTTTATCGATAAAGCTCTGCTCTTCGCAATCTAAGCCAATAATCGCCTCAGTAATTTCAGTGTTTACGTTTTCAACAGCTTGCAAAACGCCTTTGCCCAAATAACGGGCTGAATCGCCATCACGCAGTTCCATTGCTTCTTTTGCTCCAGTAGATGCGCCAGACGGAACCGCTGCACGACCGATAACGCCACTTTCTAGCAGCACATCACATTCAACTGTTGGGTTGCCACGTGAATCTAAAATTTCACGACTGATAATATCTACAATTGCGCTCATGTTTAATCCTAAATGTAATTAATTTTTAAATATTTAACTCTATAGCGTTGATTCAATAAATCCAGATTTTTTGACCAATCGATCCAAATCCACTAGCAGATGCAGCAAGTCTTCCATTTTACCTAATGGCCAAGCGTTTGGGCCATCAGACAAGGCTTTTGACGGATCAGGATGCGTTTCCATAAACACGCCAGCAATACCACTAGCCACCGCAGCACGCGCCAGCACTGGCACATGCTCACGCTGCCCGCCGCTTTTGTCACCCTGCCCGCCTGGCTGCTGTACAGAATGTGTGGCATCAAAAACTACAGGGCAATTGGTTTCGCGCATAATCGCCAAACCACGCATATCCGATATCAAGGTATTATAGCCAAAGCTAGCACCACGCTCACACACCATAATCGTATCTTGATTGCCATTAGCCTCTTTCGCTTTATTCACCACTTGCAACATATCGTGCGGGGCTAAAAACTGGCCTTTTTTAATATTCACAGGCTTACCGCAAGTGGCCACTGCAACAATAAAATCAGTTTGGCGACATAAAAATGCAGGCGTTTGCAATACATCTACCACCGCTGCCACATGCGGCACTTGCTCAGTCGTGTGCACATCCGTTAACACTGGCACGCCAATTTGGCTACGCACCTCATCTAAGATGCGCAAACCTTCATCCAGTCCAAAACCGCGGAAAGTCTTAGTAGAGCTTCTATTGGCTTTATCGTAGCTAGATTTATAAATAAATGGAATGCCAACTTTAGCGGCGATTTCTTTAAGCTTGCCTGCTGTTTCAATTGCAAACTCGCGCGATTCAATCACACATGGGCCTGCAATTAAAAACAGTGGATGCTCAAGGCCTACATCAAAATTACATAGTTTCATTATTTTTTAGCCTTGTTATCAAGCGCCGCTTGCACGTAGGCCTTAAATAGCGGGTGGCCTGCGCGCGGGTTAGACGTAAATTCTGGGTGAAATTGGCAGGCTACAAACCAAGGGTGTGTCGCTTTTGGCAGCTCAATCATTTCACATAAATCTTCACCTGTGGTGCGCGCAGAAATAACTAAGCCTGCTTTTTTAAGCTGCTCAACGTAATGATTGTTGACTTCATAACGGTGGCGATGACGCTCATTCACTTGCGTGCCGTAAATACTAGCCGCCAAGGTATCGGCAACGGTTGGGCATGACTGTGCGCCTAAACGCATGGTGCCACCTAAGTCAGAATTTTCATCGCGCTTTTCAACTTTGCCAGAAGCATCTTGCCACTCATCAATCAATCCGATTAGCTTATGTGGCGCATCGGCGTTAAATTCGGTACTGTTGGCGCCTGTTAAGTCTGCCACATGACGCGCAAACTCAATCACGGCTAATTGCATGCCTAAGCAAATGCCTAGATAAGGTATTTTTTTCTCACGCGCATATTGAATCGCGGCAATTTTGCCTTCTGTACCGCGCACACCAAATCCACCTGGAATTAAGATTGCGTCCATATTATTCAGTGCATTCGTGCCAGATGCTTCGATTTCTTCACTATCAATGTAGTGAATTTTCACTTTTGATTCGGTATGGATGCCCGCGTGGATTAAAGCTTCAGTCAGCGATTTATAACTTTCTGTTAAATCCACATATTTGCCAACAAACGCAATATTGGCGGTGTATTTTGGGTTTTCAATGCGCGTAACAATGTTTTTCCAAGCCGTTAAATCAGCTGCCTTGGCCAGAATATTAAGCTTATGGCAAACAATTTCATCCATCATTTGGTCGTGCAGCAGACCCGGAATTTTATAGATTGAATCGCTATCAATCGCGCTAATAACGGCTTCAAACGCCACATTGGTAAACAGCGCAATTTTGCGTTTTTCATCTTCTGGAATATCGCGTTCGGCGCGACACAATAAAATATCAGGCTGAATACCAATTTGGCGCAGCTCTTTCACACTGTGTTGCGTGGGCTTGGTTTTAAGCTCACCCGCGGTTGGAATCCACGGTAGCAACGTTAGATGCACATAACAAGCATTGTTGCGGCCTTCTTCAAAACCCATTTGGCGAATGGCTTCTAAAAACGGTAGCGATTCAATATCGCCAACTGTGCCGCCTACTTCTACAATCGCGACATCCGCGCCTTCTGCACCACGCTTAATATGGTTTTTAATTTCATCGGTAATGTGCGGAATTACCTGCACGGTTTTACCTAAATACTCACCGCGACGTTCTTTTTTAATGACAGTTTCGTAAATTTGGCCAGTGGTGAAGCTGTTGCGCTTTGCCATACGCTGACTAATAAAGCGCTCATAGTGGCCCAAATCTAAATCAGTTTCTGCACCATCATCGGTTACAAAAACTTCGCCGTGCTGAAAGGGCGACATGGTGCCTGGATCAACGTTAATATAGGGGTCTAGCTTAAGCATGGTGACTTTGATACCACGCGATTCGAGGATTGCACCGAGGCTGGCGGCCGCGATACCTTTACCTAAAGAAGAAACTACACCGCCAGTGACGAATACATATTTGGTCAGGAAGTAATTTTACCGCAAAGCCAGTACAATAACTAGCAAAAGCACCAGTAAAATCGCGCTTAATTTAGCTCCTAGTTAAGAGTAAAACCGAAAGTAAACGATGACAAAAAATAATGATATTCACTGGCAAGCAATAGAGAAAGACCCGCGCTTTCAAGCTTTGCAAAGGGATAAAAATCGATTTTTATGGCGCATGATGTTGGTGGCGCTTATCTATTTCTTCTGCCTGCCGATAGCAACTGCGTATTTTCAACCCGTTTTAACCATCAAAATTTGGGGCGTAATTAATCTTGGTTTGTTATTTGCGTTAAGCCAATTTATTGTGGCCTGGTGTATTGCCGCGGTTTATGCCAAACGCGCCAATACCGAATTTGATGCGCGCGCAAAGGCATTAATTGACGATGCGCACAATATAAAAGGACTTATTTAATATGAAATTAAAGTCTTTTTTTGGCGCAGTTTTTATTACTTTTTTAGTGTTAAGTCAGACTGCTTACGCGCAAGGCGCAGTGGCTAGCCAGTATCGCTGGCTCACCTTTTTAGTCTTTAGCAGCATTATCGCCGCCACCATGTACATCACTTATTGGGCCAGCAAACGCGTTAAATCCACGGCGGATTTTTACGCCGCAGGCAATAGCATTAGTGGCTTGCAAAATGGCTGGGCGATTGCAGGTGATTACCTTTCTGCCGCCTCATTCTTAGGTATCGCAGGGCTAATTTCTTTATACGGCTACGATGGCTTTATGTATTCGGTGGGCTTTCTAATGGGCTATATCGCGGTGTTATTAGTGATTGCAGAACCCTGCCGCAATATTGGCAAATATACGCTGGGTGATATTTTAGCGTTTCGTAACGACCCTAAAAAAGCGCGCATGATTGCCGCACTTTCTACCATTACCGTTTCTATTTTCTACCTTACCGCGCAGATGGTCGGCGGCGGCGTACTAGTTAAAACCTTGATTGGCATTGATTATGAAGTGTCAGTTATCGTGGTAGGTACGCTAATGCTGGCTTACGTGGTGTTTGGCGGCATGGTGGCCACCACTTATGTGCAAATCGTCAAAGCGGTTTTATTGGTGATTGCTTCATTGGTATTAGTCACTTTGGTTTGGTTGCCTTATGGATTTAGCCTGCCCGCCTTTCTGCAAGCCGTAGTCGATGACCCGAAAATCCAAGCGCAGGTGGCAAAGCTATTGGGCACGGCTGCAACTAGCATGACTGCACAAGAACTTGGGCAACGCTTTTTAGAACCTGGATTATTTTTAAAAGACCCTATAGACCAGATTAGCTTGGGCATGGCCTTGGTATTTGGCACTGCTGGCTTGCCGCATATTTTAATGCGTTTTTTTACCGTGCCAAACGCGCAAGAAGCACGCAAAAGTGTGGTGTGGGCCATGGCAATTATTGGTGGTTTTTATGTGTTAACTTTATTCTTGGGCTTTGGTGCGGCCATGCATGTTGGGCCAGAAACCATAGGTGGCATTGATAAAGGCGGCAATATGGCTGCACCTTTGTTAGCGCAATATTTAGGCGGTGGCGAAAATTCGCTTTTAGGTAATTTTATGCTGGCCTTTGTGGCGGCAGTCGCCTTTGCCACTATTGTCGCCGTAGTGGCTGGTTTAGTGCTGGCCTCTGCCAGCGCTATTGCGCACGATTTATACGTAAACGTGATTAAAGATGGCAACGCCAGTCAGCAACAGCAAATAAAAGCTGCGCGAATCGCCAGTATTGGTGTGGGAATTGTGGCGATTATTATCGGCATGCTGGCAAAAGGTCAAAACGTTGCCCATCTAGTCGGCATGGCGTTCGCCGTTGCGGCCAGCAGCAATTTACCTGCCATTTTCATGACGCTTTACTGGAAAAAATGCAACACCACAGGCGTGGTGATGGGCATGTTAATTGGCGCAGGCAGCGCGATTTTATTAGTGTTGATTTCACCCAATATGACCTACCCGCAAAAAATGGTAGCGGATGCCAAAATTGTGCTAGAAGGCGCAACTGGTCAGCCTGCTATTGCAGCAAAACCAAGTGAGGGCATTATTTGCGAATTTTTTACCTTCTGCCAAAAAGCAGAACCCGCCAAGCTTGAAGTAGCAGCGCTAGATAGCCTACCGTTTCAAGTGGTATTGCTTGGCAGCGAAATTGACCATGACACCCCGCTTGAAGAATCTAAAAATGCACAAATCAAAATTGCCGCGCTAGAAAAACAGATAGCCAAAGCCAAAGAGGATTTAGCTAAATATCAATACCAAACCACTAGTATGATGGGCTTAGAAAAGCCGCTATTTAGGCTGAAAAATCCAGGCATTATTTCCATTCCACTAGGCTTTTTAATGGTAATTTTATTCTCACTTTTAACGCGCGATAAACGCAGTGAAGAGTTATGGGAAGAGCTGTATGTGCGGCAGAATACGGGTTTGCATTTGGCAGATGTATCGCATTAATTAAAGTTGAATGGAGAACACATGAGCGATTGGGACTTTTTGCACGATATGCATAATGACGGTTACAGCGCGGAGCAAATTGCTGATGCAGCCGCTTGCGGATATAACCCTTGGGAGTGGCAACCCATGGACGAAATTGAACTGCCCGAGATATGTCAACACGTATCTCCAGAACTGGCTGGTATTTTCGAAAGCCTAGTTAATAGCGCTAGGTCTTACCACACCCTCACTGGACGCTACCTGCAAATATGGGGCGAGCTAGGTGAGTTGTATGCTGAAATCAAATACAGCATTAAGCGCCACAAACCCCATACTAGAGGTTCAGATGGCAAACTTGGTAACGATTACATTGAAATTAAAACCATTTCCCCAGAAAAAGCTGGGGAGCTTGCTCAAGTTAAGCGAGCAGGCAACTTCAATAAGCTATTAGTAATAAAAATCACTAAAGACTTCGATTTTGAAGGTCGGTTTGTTGCAAGAAAAGAACTCTCAAAAGGTGATGGAAAACACGCCCATGTGTCATGGTCAACACTTAAGAAAACCGGTAAATAATAGGTCACTCAGGGCGCAATAACTGAAATGAATTGCGCCGCAAGGCTTTCATCCCCTTTGCCGCGCCTTCGGCTTGAGCGGCAGATGGAAAGCGGCGAGGACTGTTTGAGCGCTGAAAGCGTGAGTTCCGCAGCGGCCCATCTGCGGCGCTAAGACCGAAGGATGAAGCGGCAACGGGGTGCCGTTTTCTTGGGTTACTTTCTTTTGGGCAAGCAAAAGAAAGTGACTAGGTGTCGGGTTACCCCGACTAAACCTGTGACAAATTACCCCCTCCCTAGCCCTCCCCCTGATAGGTGAGGGAATCAAAGCTGGATTCTTCGTTTCACTCAGAATGACAGGTCAAAATGGATTCCCGTTTTCACGGGAATGACAAAATGTAAGTAAGCCATTGGATTCCGACTTTCGTCGGAATGACGGATTACTATGCCCACTTCCCATAACCCTTAAACTGCTGAAACACCTCCCGCATTTCATCCTCACTCATTAATGGTGGTTCAGAGTTAATCTGCAAAATCCGCCAATATTGCTCACACAAATTTTCCACCTCTACCGTTATCGCCAGCGCATCATCCAAATCCGCGCCCAGCGCAATCATGCCGTGATTGGCTAATAAGCAAGCTTTGCGCTCGTTTAAAGCAATTAAGGCGTTATCAGATAGCGCTTGCGAGCCGAATAGGGCATAAGGCGCGCAACGGATGGTATCGCCACCCGCAACAGCAATCATATAGTGAAATGGCGGAATTTCTTTGTGCAAACAAGATAGCGTGGTGGCGAACATGCTGTGCGTGTGAATCACTGCATTTATTTCTGGGCGGCTGGCTAAAATATCGCGATGAAAACGCCATTCGGATGAAGGCTTTTTGGCATTTGATTCACTCTGTAACTCAAAACTGCCATCAAACCGCATATATACCATGCTTGCTGGCGTCATATCTTCTACGCTTATTCCGCTTGGCGTGACTAAAAATCCACTCTCAACTCTTACACTTGCATTGCCAGATGTACCCTTATTTAAGCCAAGCTGAGCTAGCTTTTGGGTAATACTGAGTAATTGTTGCTGTGCGTTTTGCATTTCAATATCCATTAAATCGCCATTTTTTGTCCGCGCGAAATGGCCCAATTGATATTTGCTGTGAATTTGGGCGAGCTTGCAGGGTTATCATCATATCGCTGCAACAAACCCCAGTTACCCCATTTAGACCATGTGCCAACACTGAAATAGCTGCAAGTTAAATCGCCACCCATTTGTGTCCATGCTGCTAAACTTTTGCTGTAAATTTCACCCATGCGCGCATCTGCATTGGCTTTGTAAAGTAACTCATTCAGATTTTCATTACTCTCACCGCCGCCCACTCCAACCAAATGCTGGCCTGCTTCATAAGCCACCAATTTAAGGCCGTAAGCATCGGCAATTTTTTTGTTATTTATCATCCATTGAATAGATTCTGGTAGTGAAATTTTGTTGAGATATTCAAACAGCTGGTTAAGACTCCATTGACTAACAACTTGATCATTTAAGCCATTTTCATCTTTAGCAGGCACATTAAAAGAAAGATAAGGCGCAATAGCGAGCACATCGGCATGTGCTGCGGTATCTTTAAAGCTAAGAATCACTTCAGCTGAGGGTGCATAAGCAGCTTGTGAAGCCAATACTCTCACCAAGCGCTGATTGCCTTGAAAAACATCTGCCCAAATTTTAAAAATTTGGACAGAGCGATAACCGTAATATCTTAGCGCAGCTTGCCCAGAATCTTCGGCCAACTTCAACTGCATGCCCGCTGCTGCTGCATCGTGATATTGTTGAAAGCCACCATTCCATACTTCATTAGAGTTTTCTACCCAAGCACGTAACTCTGGCTTTAAGTGGTCTTTTACATAAATTGCAGACTGTTTTATGTAATTATCATCCGCCTTGTGCGGCATGCAAAACCAAGCATCGCAATTGAGTTGGTTAGCTAAATCAACTAACCATTCTAAAGGCACACCTTTTCTTGCGAAACTTGCATCCGAAGGCTGAGCGCGATCAGCCCAAGTAACTTTTTGCGAAAAGTTAGTTTGCATGTAATCCATAAATCTTAAGCAAGCAACACCCTGCCAACGCTTTAAAAACGCAGGATTCCAGCGATTTTTCTCATATGTATTTTCTTGCGATAAGGGTATGACACGAATATTTTTTAAATAATTCTGCGGATTTATCTTACTAATATCTAGCCGAAAAATACCCTTTTGCCCATTTACATGAACGATAATTCGCCCAGGTTTGGCTGATTTATGCACATGATTAGGTACTTTAATCACGCCCTCACCATCATACAAAATGACATAGTCACCACTTGGAAAATGGCTACCATCAAACGCGCTGACGATGCTTGAAGCAACCACGCCAAGCGGTAGCTGTGTTACCCAGCCATTGGCATCAAGCACTAAACCTGAATCTGCAGTTTGTTTACCTTCAACAAACCATTCACCCGATTGTTTAAATAGATCAACAAATGGAAACTCGCTAGTCCAATAGGCAATACCCGATAAATTAATACCAAACCTTGCATTTGAAGCGGGAATGGCTTTTTTACTGATTTTTTGGCGTGCCACACCTATACCAAATACACCCGCTGCTGCAGTAGCTAATGTGGCTATCATCAAATTTCTGCGCATTTTATCCATCGTTATTGGCCCAATTTATGCAAATCAATGGGAGCAAAAACGCCCAGCTCAGTAATAATGCCTGTTACTAATCTTGCCGGCGTTATATCAAAGGCAGGGTTTGCAGCCTTTGAATCAACTGGCATTAACCGCAACGTTTGCACGCTAGTATCGGCTGCCAAGCCTTGTATCGTAGCTACCTCTTGACTGTCGCGTTCTTCTATTTCAATTTGTTTTAAATCCGTCATCTTCCAATCAATTGTTGGGCTGGGCACGGCGGCATAAAATGGGATGCGATGGCCGTTAACAGTATTATCGAACGCTGCTAATGCTTTTAAATATGTGCCGATTTTATTGCACACATCGCCTTTTGCAGTGACGCGATCTGCGCCCACAATCACCATATCGACCAAGCCTTGTTGCATTAAATGCCCGCCAGCGTTATCGGTAATGACTGTATGCGGCACGCCATGCTGACCCAGCTCCCAAGCGGTTAGCGCGGCGCCTTGGTTGCGCGGACGCGTTTCATCTACCCACACATGTATATTCAAACCCGCATCATGCGCGGCATAAATAGGCGCCAATGCCGTACCATAATCCACAGTTGCCAGCCAGCCAGCATTGCAATGCGTGAGAATATTGAATTTTTTACCCTGATACTGATTTTTAATTAAATGCAGGCCATGTTGAGCAATGCCTTGATTCTGCGTGACATCCTCTTGTGCAATATCCGCCGCCTCGCGCCAAGCGGTAAAATTGCGGCGATTATGTGGCGCCACTTGTAAAGCAGCAAGCATACGATTAACCGCCCAAGCTAAATTTACGGCTGTTGGGCGACTATTTTTAAGCATTTCTGCTGCGCTGAATAAATACGCATCAGATTCATCTTCTAGCATTGCCAATGCCATACCGTAGGCGGCGGCGGCACCTATTAATGGTGCGCCACGCACTTGCATGGTTTTAATCGCTTGCACCATTTGCTCTAATGAATGGACTTGTAAAATATTAAAAGCAAAAGGCAACTGGGTTTGATCGATGATGTGCACAAATTTGCAGCGCGGGTCTGGCCAAATGGTACGAAACGATTGCTTGCCAACTTTCATTCAAATCACCCTATTAAAATATTGCTTATGATTAAATTGCAAGATTTATATAACTTTTTTTAATGAAAAATTCACTAAATAGTATAAATAATTATGAATAATTTTCTTGCAATTTTATTTGTTTTGTTTTTTGCGTTTTTCCATCCACAAAATCTGTGGATAACTTTGTGGATTACTGTGTCTTAAAACTGTAACTCACCAATTTATAAGGCTTTTTTTTAAAAGTTCATTTTTTAATCTATTTTAATACTCATTAAAATCAATGACTTACGATATGCCATTGGCTTGATACACTTTTTTTACATTTGTTAATGTAGCACTTTAACTGGTGTGCATAAACTGCCTAATTTTGGCAAAATTCGTAAAGAATTTTTACCTGTAATTTCAATGATTTGCGACACTTCAATGCCTCTTAAATCGGCAAAAACTTGTGCAATTTTTACAAGCTCAACTGGGCTGTTTCTACCTTTTGTCCCTACCCATTCTGGCGGAATATCTGGGGAATCGGTTTCTAACACAATGGCTTCAATTGGCAGATTTTTAGCTAATTCACGTATTTTTAACGCACGTGCGTAAGTCATCGCGCCGCCAAAGCCTAATTTAAAACCCATTTCAATAAACGCCTCTGCTTGTTGCAGACTGCCATTGAATGCATGCGCAATTCCACCCACAACAGGATAACGCCGCAATTGCTTTAACACATCATCAATCGCACGGCGCACATGCAAAATCACTGGCAACTCAACATTTTGCGCAATTTTAAGTTGCTCAATAAAAAAGTACTCTTGGGTTTCGCGATTTTGTTGCGTGACGAAGAAATCTAGGCCAATTTCACCTACTGCCACTATTTTGGGGTTGGGATGCGCTACTTGTTCTGCAATTAATTGTTTCAATAGCGTTAAGTCGCTTGGCTGTGCTTTATCCACATACATGGGGTGTATGCCTAATGCCATAAAGCAATGGGAATGTTGATGCGCTAAATCAATCACTGTTTGAAAATTATCGCGCGCAACGGCTGGCACAACGATTTTGCCAACACCTACACGATTAGCGTCAAGCGCAACAGAATCGCGGTCTGCATTAAATTCGGCTGCGTCTAAGTGGCAGTGTGTATCAATCAACATGGTTTAATGAATATAGCTTAATTTACACACCGTTTTAAATTTAGTTATGCGTAATGGGGTTTGGCGCGCACACGAATATCACATCCAATCTGGCGCACATCAAACACATGCAGCGCAATGGCTTGATTCATTTGTGTAAGTTCTGGCATATCAAACAAACCTTTGGCTTGGCTACCCATCAATTTCGGTGCGTAATACAGTAGCAGCTCATCAATCAGGTTTTGAGCAAGCATAGCGCCATTCAAGCCTTCACCGCCCTCTACTAACACTTCGTTAATTTGCATGTGGGCAAGGTGGCTTAATAGCGTTTTAAGGCACACTTTACTATCAGCATCGGGAATACAAAGCAACTCGGCACCTGTTGTCAGCAAGTCATGCGATTTATTTTCTGAATCGCGCGCAAAGGCAATTAAGGTATTGCCACCTTGCAAAATGTTAGCTTGCGGCGAAATACGTAAATGGCTATCTACAATTACGCGTAAGGGCTGGCGTCCAATATCTAAGCTACGTACAGTCATACTAGGGTTATCACTTAATACAGTACCAATACCCGTTAATATGGCACACGATTGTGCGCGCCATTTTTGCACATCTAATCGTGCATGCTCACTGGTAATCCATTGGCTTTGGTGATTGTTTAATGCAGTTTTGCCGTCTAAACTACTGGCGATTTTGCAACGCACATAAGGCATTTTGCGCGTCATGCGCGAGATAAAACCTGGGTTGAGTGCTTGAGATTGTGGCTGCATTAACCCACTGGCAACTTCAATCTGATTCGCTTTTAAATAAGCCAACCCACTACCCGCTACTAAAGGGTTGGGGTCTTGCATGGCAGCGATTACTTTACTAACACCCGCTTTAACCAAAGCCTCTGCGCAAGGTGGCGTACGGCCTGTATGGCTGCAGGGCTCTAGCGTTACATAAGCTATTGCGCCTTTTGCTTGTTCACCCGCTTGACGCAACGCAAACACTTCTGCGTGCGCATCACCCGCTTTTAAGTGTGCGCCTTCACCAATTATTTGGTCATTTTTAACAATCACGCATCCCACTCTTGGGTTGGGTGTGGTGCTATATAAGCCCTGCTCTGCCAGTTGCAGCGCACGTGTCATAAAAACATGGTCGCTGGCTGTAAAGGGCATCTCTATAAATTCAATTTTCGTTGTCACGCGCAAAGCTCATAAAAAATTATTCCTTACATATCAGTTATATGTGGCGTCATTATTTTTTAATCGCGCCTTGTTTGACCTACAGGATGCAATATTAGTAACTTAAATGGATAGAGATGCCCTAAATATGTTAAGGCAAAAATTTAGCCAATTAATGTGATGAAATACGGCTTTGAGTTAATTGATTATTAGCATCGAAAAATATCAATAAGCCATGATACACATGCATGCATTTGCCTAAATCATATTCAATGGCATTTGTTTTTTCGTTTAGCTCTTCAATGCTAGGACGACCCAATAAAGCCATTACTGCCTCTTTGCGTGAGCCTTTAACCAAAATATTTTGCTGCAAATCAAACGCCATATCACCGCGTTTACACTCTTGCTCAATGGTCGCCGCATATTGCATCCATTTGGTTTGGTCAAACTTTTCTGCGCCAAATACCACTTTGTCTTTAAACGCCCACCAAGTAAAAAACACAATGGTTAATAACACGGTAAACACAGCCAAAGCGATTGAAGAAATATTGATTAATTTCATTTTTTTATGCCTGCTTAGTTGAGTAATTTATAAATCAAAATAATTTACAAATCACGAATTACGTTATTAAAATCATCCACATCTGAAAAACTACGGTATACCGAAGCAAAACGGATGTAAGCCACTTTATCCATTAACTTCAATTCTTGCATCACACTTTCGCCCAAATCTCGAGCAGGCACTTCACGTTCACCTAGGCTAAGCATTTTTTGCACAATATGATCCAGCGCGCGATCTACATACTCTGTAGGTACAGGACGTTTATGCAAAGCTCGGGTGAATGATAAGCGTAGTTTTTCACGATTAAATTCTTCACGCGTGCCGTTTTGCTTGACCACTTGCGGCATATGCAACTCAGCCGTTTCATAAGTGGTAAAACGTTTATCACAAGCCACACATTTGCGTCTGCGGCGAATAGAATTACCCTCATCATTGACTCTAGAATCAATGACTTGGGTATCGGCATCACCGCAAAAAGGGCATCTCACTTTTGATTTCTCAACTTAAGTTATGCACCGTATACAGGAAACTTGGCAGTCAATGCATGCACTTTTTCTTTTGTGGCCGCAATCAGCGCTTCATCGGTTGGGTTATCCAACACATCGGCGATTAGATTCGCAACCATTCTAGCCTCTTCCTCTTTAAAGCCACGTGTAGTGATCGCTGGCGCGCCGATGCGGATACCAGACGTCACAAATGGGCTTTCTGGGTCGTTTGGAATCGCATTTTTATTAACGGTAATATGCGCCAAACCAAGTGCGGCATCGGCAGCTTTACCCGTTAAACCTTTTGGACGAAGATCTACCATAAACATATGCGATTCTGTGCGGCCAGACACCACACGCAAGCCACGCGCGATCAAGGTTTCTGCCATAGCTTGTGCGTTTTTAATCACTTGTGCCTGATAAGTTTTGAATTCTGGCTGTGCCGCCTCTAAGAATGCGGTTGCTTTACCCGCAATCACATGCATCAAAGGACCACCTTGTAAGCTTGGGAATACGTTTGAATTCAATGATTTTTCGAATTCCGCTTTAGCCAAAATAATACCGCCACGTGGACCGCGCAAGGTTTTATGCGTGGTTGATGTAACGAAATCGGCATGCGGTACTGGGTTTGGGTAAACGCCACCTGCAATCAAACCAGAATAATGCGCCATATCCACCATAAAATAAGCACCTACTTTTTTGGCGATTTCTGCCATACGTGCCCAATCAAAACGTAAGGCATAAGCAGAAGCACCGCCAATCAATAGTTTTGGTTTACATTCAACGGCAATGCGTTCCATCTCATCGTAATCGATTTCTTCTTTATCGTTTAAACCATAAGGCACAATATTGAATAACTTACCTGACAAATTGGCAGGTGAACCATGGGTTAAATGTCCGCCATGACCCAAGTTCATACCCATCACGGTATCACCTGGCTTAAGAATAGAAAAATACACAGCTTGATTGGCTTGTGAGCCAGAATGCGGCTGCACGTTGGCGTATTCAGCGCCATATAACGCTTTTAAGCGGTCAATCGCTAACTGCTCAACTTGGTCTACATATTCACAGCCGCCATAAAAACGTTTGCCAGGGTAGCCTTCTGCATATTTATTAGTCAATTGCGAGCCTTGTGCTTCCATCACAGCTGGGCTGGTGTAGTTTTCAGAGGCAATCAATTCGATATGTTGATGTTGACGCACAACTTCGGCATCAATCATGGTAGCAAAGTTAAGGCTTTCTGTTAATTAAATTAAGTAATACAACCAAAATAACGCACTATTTTATCATGCCATTGATACATCTTAAACTTTGCATAATCATCTTGGCACAGTCATTTCATTTATATCGATTAAATTGGTTGTAGCAATTGGTTTAATACAACCACTATTGTTGCTAAATACGCATTTTACATTTCGATTAAATCACTAAGTATTTGTTTTAAATCACTAAAATATTAGGCATGGCTATTGCTACTGTATTAATGAGCTCTATCTCCAGAGTCGCTCCCCTTAAGCCCAGCCCTTACGTTGAATGAGGTGCTGGGTTTTTTTTAGTTTGCATGCTCAGTGATTTGTCTATTGGTCTAAAAAGGCGCGTTATAATTCAATTTTTCCGATTGAAAGTTAGCAATGAAATGGACCGATAGCCAGAGAATCGCTGAAGATTTAGCAGACAAATTTCCTGAAATTGACCCTAAAACCATTCGTTTTACCGATTTAATGCAATGGGTAATGGAGTTGGATGGTTTTGAACAAGGGCCTGAGCATTGTGGTGAAAAAATCTTAGAGGCTATTCAGCTGGCTTGGATTGAAGAAGCTGAGTAGCTAAAAATATTTAATTATAAAAATATTTAATTAAAAGCATGTTCACCGCGCTTTTTTTGTTGTTTATCAAACATTTTATTTGCGATTTTCCATTGCAAGCCTACCCGTGGATGTATCGCAACAAAGGTTGTTACCTTCATCCTGGCGGCATTGTGCATGCGTTAATTCATGGTATTGGTACGATTATCGTGCTGTTGCCGTTTATTGGCTCAGTTGCCGTGATTTATGGCTTAGTTGATTGGTTTGTGCACTATCATATCGATTGGGCAAAAATGTCTATTAGTAAACATTACGATTTACAGCCCAATAATAGTGAACAATTTTGGATATTATTAGGCTTTGATCAATTGCTGCATCACATCACTTATTTTGTGCTTATTTACTTTGCGTTTAATTTAACCTTTTAACCCTTTCGTCTTTTAGTTGAACAAAAATCATGCAAAAAACCAACCCGATTGAAATGCCAAAAGAAATTTTTAAAGCTTACGATATACGTGGCATTGTAGGTAAAACCTTAACGCCTGAAATCGTAGAGCTTATTGGGCAAGCGCTGGGGTCAGAGGCTAAGCAACGCGCACAAAGTGAAATCTGTATTGGCTATGATGGTCGTCTGTCTGGCCCAGATCTTGCAAAAGCTTTATCTAGCGGCATTCGTAAAGCGGGCATTAATGTAGTGAATTTAGGCATGGTGGCAACACCAATGGTGTATTTTGCGGCTTACCACCTCAACACCAATTGCGGTGTGATGGTGACAGGAAGCCACAATCCACCTGATTATAATGGCCTAAAAATAGTGCTAAATGGCGAAACATTATCTAATGAATCCATCCAAAGCTTGCGCCAACGTATTGAGCAAAAAAATTTTACTTATGGCGAGGGCACTGAGCGTAACTACGCCATTGCTGAAGATTATATTTCCACCATTCAAGCGGACATTAAGCTGACTCGCCCTATGCAAATTGCAGTAGATTGCGGCAATGGTGTAGCGGGTGCATTTGCAAAAACGCTATACAACGCCATTGGCTGCCGCGTAGATGAACTATTTTGTGAGGTAGATGGCCACTTTCCAAACCATCATCCAGATCCTTCAGTACCAGAGAACTTAGTAGATTTAGCCGATTTACTGCAAAACAGCCGCGCAGAAATTGGCTTGGCTTTTGATGGCGATGGCGACAGGCTGGGTATTGTTACTAAAGATGGCAAAATTATTTATCCAGACAGACAACTATTGTTATTTGCAGAAGATGTGTTGAGCCGCAACAAAGGCGCGACTATTATTTTTGACGTGAAATCAACACGCAACTTAAGCCCGTGGATACGCAAATACGGCGGCAACCCACTTATGTGGAAAACTGGCCATTCACTGGTAAAAGCAAAGATTAAAGAAACCAACGCGGCATTGGCAGGCGAAATGAGCGGCCATGTATTTTTTAACGATGCGGATATTCATGGCAAAAAACGCTGGTATGGCTTTGATGATGGTTTATATGCAGGTGCACGCATGTTGGAAATTCTTAGCCAGTTTAATAATCCTTCTGACATTTTAAACAGCCTGCCTGATAGTGTTAGCACGCCAGAGCAGCATATTCAAATGAATGAAGGCGAACCGCATGCATTAATTGCAGCATTGCAACAATCGGCAAATTTTGAAGGTGCGCTTGAAGTCATTACCATTGATGGCTTGCGCGTAGAATACCCTGATGGCTTTGGCTTAATGCGCCCATCGAACACCACGCCAGTAATTGTGTTGCGCTTTGAAGCGGATTCTGAAGCCGCCTTAAAACGCATTCAAGCGCAATTTAGAGAAGTGATTTGGGGCGCAGCGCCACATGTGGCCTTGCCATTTTAATCGCTAATGTCACGCAATTCCATTCTTTTCACTATCGTTTGGTTATGCTTGGCAGCAGGTATCTATTACTTAATTGACAACATTCAAAACCCAAACAAAATGTGGCGCCTGGGCGACAGCGCCAGCGAAGTGGTGCTGCAACGTGGATTAGATGGACATTATCGCGCCGAAGCATTAATTAACAATCAAAAAGTGAGCGTGCTGGTGGATACAGGCGCAACAGGTGTTGCTATATCGCAAGCAGTAGCAGATAAGTTGCAGTTAAAAAGTGTATCTGCTGTACGCACCAACACTGCTAATGGCGATAGCGTTGGCTACATGGTACGGCTAGAATCTGTCAAGGTGGGTGGTGTAGAGGCGAAGAATGTTTCAGCCATGATTGCGCCAGGCTTAGGCGGCGATGTGTTGTTGGGGATGAGCTATTTAGGCCGCATGGATGTGCGTTTGTTTAATAATCAAATGACAATTAAGCAGATAGAGTAATGAATAAGCTACTGTTTTTAAATGTATAAATTAAATATTTTTAAAAAAATGTAAGTAATACCGAATCTTTAATGACTAAAGGTTGCGAGCTAGAAAAACCAGTGCTCACAAATTTTAATCAATTTCAGGAGATTCAAAATGACTTTTCAATTTACAAAATTAGCACTTACAACAAGCTTGTTGTTTGCTATTTCAGCAACCGCTTTTGCAGCAGATCCAATGGTTGGTACAGGCGGTTACGCACGCGAATACCAAAAAATGGAAATGATGAAAATGTTAGATGCTGATGGTAACCACATGGTGACAGCAGCTGAAGCCGACAGCTATTACAACAGCGTATTTGACGCATTAAATAAAGATAAAGATGACTCACTTGATGCAAAAGAGTGGGCAGGCCCGACTAAAAACTCTAAATTAGATTTAACCACTGGCGGTTATGCCCGCGAATTACGCTCAATGAAAATGATGAAAGTAATGGACGCTGATGGCAATCATGAAGTAACGCGTGAAGAATTTTTAACACACCATAAAAATGTGTTTGGCATGCAAGATAAATCGGCAGACGGCCAAATTGACGCGCAAGAATGGGTAGCTAAAATTGTGGGCGGCAAATAATTCAGCCACTTTATAGCAACTTGCACTAGCATTTTAATAAACAAAAAAGCCAGCTAATTGCTGGCTTTTTTGTTATGTAATAACCGTTGGCGCATCGCGGCCAGAGCGTTGTTTTAATTGCGAAATACTTAATGCAATTTGAATCATCTCAGCCAGCGCCACTTGCGCATCTAAATGATGATTGGCAATTTCAGCGTCATACGCTTCTAAATAAATACGTAAAGTTGCACCCTCTGTGCCAGTGCCAGACAATCTAAAAACAATACGCGAACCGCATTTAAATAAAATACGCACGCCCTGCCCTGTGCTAACAGAGCCATCAATCGGGTCGGTATAGCTAAAGTCATCACAAGTATTCACTGTGTAGCGGCCAAAGGTTTGATTAGGCAATGTCAAAAATTGCGATTTTATATGCGCCATCACACCATTGGCATTTTCTGTAGGAATCGCCTCATAATCATGACGCGAATACACATTGCGGCCATATTCCGCCCAGTGCGCTTTCACAATCGCTTCCACGCTAGCTTTTTTAATCGCAATAATATTCAGCCAACATAACACCGCCCACAAACCATCTTTTTCGCGCACATGATTGCTACCCGTGCCAAAACTTTCTTCACCGCACAACGTTACTTTATCGGCATCCATCAAATTGCCAAAAAATTTCCAGCCTGTGGGTGTTTCATAACAGGGAATATTTAATTTGTTTGCCACTCTATCTACCGCACCGCTGGTCGGCATAGAGCGCGCAACACCCGCCAAACCTTGTTTGTAAGCAGTAATCAATTGAGCATTTGCAGCGATAATTGCCAAACTATCTGATGGTGTAACAAAAAAAGCCTTGCCCAAAATCATATTGCGATCGCCATCGCCATCTGATGCTGCGCCAAAATCGGGTGCTGCCTGTGTTTTAGTATCAGGTGCATAAAGCACTTCCACCAATTCGTGCGCATAAGTCAAATTGGGGTCAGGATGACCGCCGCCAAAGGTTTCAGAAATATCACAATTCATCAAACTAGCTGCTGGTGCACCTAAACGATTCACTAAAATCTCTTTGGCATAAGGGCCAGTTACTGCATGCATGGCATCAAATTTCAAACTAAAACCAGATTGCAATAAAGTTTTAATGGCTGAAAAATTAAACAGTTGCGCCATTAGGTCGGCATAATCGCTTACTGCATCAATCACCTGCACGCTAAAGCCATTGAATTGTGTTTCGCCAATAGTATTTAAATCAATGTCAGCAATATCGGCAATTTTGTACTGCGTAATGGTTTTGCTTTTGGCAAAAATGGCTTGTGTAATTTTTTCTGGCGCTGGTCCGCCATTGGCTGTGTTGTATTTAATGCCAAAATCTTCTGTAGGGCCAGCAGGGTTGTGGCTGGCCGATAAAATAATGCCACCAAACGTTTGATAATGCCGAATCACATGCGAAGCTGCTGGGGTAGATAAAATACCATTTTGCCCAACCAGCACTTTGGCAAAGCCATTAGCCGCGGCCATTTTAATAATGGTTTGAATAGCCGTTTTGTTATAAAAACGCCCATCGCCACCCAAAGTTAAAGTAGCACCTGATTCAATGGTCAGCGTATCAAAAATACTTTGTACAAAATTTTCAAGATAATGTGGCTGCTGAAATACTTTCACTTTTTTGCGTAGGCCTGAAGTACCTGGCTTTTGATCTAAAAAAGCTTGTGTTTGAATGGCTTGAATGTGCATGTTAAGGTCCTATGATTTACAGCCATTATAAACGAACAAAAAGCGCAATTAATGCGCTTTTTGTTCGTTTATAACTGATTCACCTATTAAAAACAATTAAGCATTTAGCGGGCTTGAAATATTTATTGGCCTAATCGTCTACCAAAACTTACGGCATACGCGCTTGGGCGCGCTAATAAAATTGGGTCATCAGATGCTTCAATGCCATCTACCAACACTAATGGATTAAACATGGTTGATTTTTCATATTTAACACCATCTGCATCGATAGTTTTAATGACTAATGTACCTAATTCCACTTGTTTTCTGGTTTCAGGCCACACCACAGTTGGGTCATTCAACACATCGCCTTTATCTGCCAATTGTAATGATAATTGATAACTAGCAGAGCCTTTGGCTAAACGTTTGGGTAATTCATCAAATAAATAATTGGGTGTTGCTTTGGCTGCCGCGTCTTTGCTTAAAAACTGTGCGCCATTCACTGGCGTAATGCGATAGCGGCCATACTGCGTCTCACCTTTTGCATTAGTGAATTTAAATGCATTTACGCCAAAAAAAGGCTGTGTAGCAAAGCTTTCTGGTGGTAGTTTTGGCATTTGTACAAACTTAAGTGCCGCTGGATGCGACCCCAAAAACTGCTCTATGGGTAAAGGCTTAGCTGCATCTGGGCCACTGGCCGCTACCGCATTTAGCAAGCCTAAAAAATCTTCAGGGTTGGCTGCTGGAAAACCATTTGTCGAAATACTCACAATATCGGTGTACGCGCCATCTGCTAATTTAAAACGTATCGCAATTCCTTTAGGAAAAGCATTGCCGTCTGCATCTGGAATATTTGGTACGCCCGTTGCGTTTGAAAAACGCACAAGCACTTGGCTGACACTTTGTTGCAAATGCACTGCTTTAGTAACGCTGGCGGCAGATTTTGCAGGCGTAAATTCGCCTAGTACCACAATGCCTTTTGCATGATTAGCGCGGTAACCAGCATGCGGACCACCAGACAACTTGGTTAATGTATTAACGATTTGCTCGACCACAGGCTTATCAGCCTCTTTAACGATAGTCACATCGTCTGCAAGCCCTAGGGATGCGCTTAACAACATCATAAGTGCTGTGATTAATTTCACTTTAGGCAATAGATTGTTTTTATTCATGCTAATTTCCTTAGTCCATTCGATTGTATGTGACTGGTTTTTAAAAATTTAAGAAGGCATCATGTAAGGCTAATCGCCACTTAAATGCCAGCTAAAATCATGCTGTCAGTATGTCACAACTTAGTCTAATCGTCTTTGTGGATTTTATTCACCATCTAAGCCTGTTTTAATCATATATTCATTCCTGAATAGTAAATCCATCTTCACTAACAATTAGCCAGCGGCCACTCTTTTCAACCAAATCCAGCGCTTTTAACATTGTTTGCTTTTGCTCGTTATCGACCACCGTTTGGGTAAATACAGCGGTTACTTGTTCGCCATTTGGCGTAATTGTTAAATACGCAGTTTTAATTGCTGCGTTACCTGCCCGCGAAATCTCAAGCTTGCGTTTTTTCTCCCATGCTTGGCGGGTAATACCATCTGGTGGAACAAATTCACTGGCATAGCTATTAAAATAAATTTCTATGTTTTTATTTGCTAATGCACTCATCCATTTAGTCACCGCCAATTCTACTTGTGCTTCTTGCGCAGATTTTGGTGCATCTATTTGCAACACAGCATCACTAGCTGGCGAAATCGCTTGTTGTATAGCGTCAATATCAGCCTGTGTGGCATTAACCAGCTTGGCCTGCTTTACTTTGGCTAACACTTCTGCCTTGTATTGATTAGCGCGCTGATAATAACTGGGCGCTTTGTCAAAATCGTAGCGCAGTCGCATAGACATATTCTGGCTGAAGAATTTATCGCGCATTTCGGCCTCATAACTGGCTAATAAACTCACTTGGTCATTTTCATCATCACCCGTTAATAACAAGCTAGCGCCTGCCACAAAACTTTCGCGCGCGATATTCACGCTGGGGTTATTAAACGTGCCACCACCTACTAAAAAACGTGCGGATCTAGACTGTCCAATGTCACCAAATTCATGCAACCAAAGCGCATGAACACCCAAGTTTGCGCCCCAATCTTCTTGCTGTATGTTCCATATTGCTTTTGCACCAATACCAGTACGCAGTGAATCGGTATTTTTATCACCCACTTCTAGCGCAATCGGCGTGCCTGCTGTTTCTGTATAAGATGGGTCTCCTCCGCGGCCAATACCATTAATGCCATTGATTGTTTTACCTTTTTCTTGATAACCCGATTCATTAATGTGGTTATAACGCACACTAGCAACAGGAATAAACTGAATCGTATCTGTTAATTGAAATGGATAACCTGCATCTAGCTGACTGCTAAATTGCCAAGCTTCATAATCTGCGGTGGCAATGCGGCCCAACGCCTGACGCCTTGTATCAACTGCATGTCGGCCTGCGCCAATCGCTGCATTTAAATACCAATCTTGCATATCCCATGCGCCATAAACGGCAGCAAAATAACTATTGGCATTAATTGTATTATTGTCTGTTAAGCCACTGTTATCGATATTGCCGCCTGCAAAACTAAATAGCGCGCCTAGTCGAAAGGTTTGTTGCGCATCAATATCGCGATCAGCGCCCACCACAAATCCAGTGGAGTGAAGCCTAAAGCCATCCACTCCTTCACGTTTATTTTGCGTACCTTGATAGCCAAACCCTTGCACCCAAATACCCGTGCTAGCTTTGGCGTTATCAACCGCGCCAGCATTTTTATCTAAGCTGGCTACATCAACTTTTTTCTCGCTGGCTAAGGCTTGCTCCACTAAACGATTATCCAAAATACCAAATGTACGATCGGTATTACCAATCACCATACGCGCAAGACCATCATGAATTTCTGGACGCAAGCGCTCGGTTGCACGTTGTAATTCTTGATTGCTTAAGCCCTGCAGTTCAAATTGCAAACCTGCAATCACAGGGTTTGCACTCGGCCCATCGATAATTGCCATGACTGCATTTTTACCTGCTTTTGTTGGGTTAAGTATTTGCGGAATTTCATTTTTAGCGGTGAGTACAATATCGCCTGTGCTGTCATCACCGGTAAATTGTACGATGCCGCTATTGGCAATATTGGGCTGTCCTGTAGAGTTAGTCACTACCGTAAACGTATCACCCGTGCGAATGTAAACATCTCTAAAGGTGGGAATTAACGTGCTGCCACTAATAAATGTGCCCACACCGCCTTGTACATCAACCTTGCCGTTACCTGTGGGCAAAATACGAAAAGCTAAACTGGATGTATCGGTAAAAGTGGCGTTGCCGTTTACAACTAGCGTCGCATCACGCACGGTGATTAGGCCATTATTCACTAAATTGGCATTAATTACGCCAATAGCATCGGGTACTGCTGGAAATGGTGAATTTGGCACTAGATAATCATAATTGCCGAAATAGCCGTAAAAATTAACGTCCTCACCCAGTGTGACAGTATTGGCACTAATATTGCCAAACTCTGAAAAGTATACATTGGCATTAATATTCACATCGCCGCCCGTTACATCTAGCTTTCTAATATCAAAAAAAGCATCGGCTGTAATATTGACTGTATTTGCTTGCAATGTTGCATCTATGGCGCAACCAGAACCAATTTGCGGCAATACACAGCGCAAGTTAACAGTATTATTACCCAAGCCATTGGTGAAAATATTCGTGCCAAAACTAGCCGTTGTAAGTGAAAAAAACGGGCTGCCGTTAAAATCAGGTACTGGGTTAGATAAATTAAAATTAAACGTATTGACTGAATTGACTACATCATTGATGCGTATTTCGTTGCCGCCAGCTTCATTAAATGTGCCGTTATTGGTAAAAATAAATGTTTTTGCACCTGCTAAAGTAGCGGTTGTTGTAGCAACACCGCCCAACACCTCAACAATCTCTGCATCGCGCTGGTCGATATAAATATTGCCATTTAGATATGCACCTGCTTCATTGTTAATAATATGTGCGCCATTACCCAGATAAATATTGCTATTGATTAATGCCAAGTAACCGTTATTAATCACGCTATTTCTCACACCAACTTCATTGGCTGTATGCGCCAAAATTAAAGAAGGATTGTTTTTTTGCGCCGCCAGCAACAAAGGATTTTGATCAACTAATACAATGTCTCCCTGTATACCGCTGCCATCTTGATTGGGATTAATATTATTGATAGTCGTTAATCCAGCGCCGTAGTTTGCAATCGACCAATGTCCTTCACCCAAAGTATCACCAACGGTAAACGAATATGAGGTATTGGTAATCAATGACTTATTGGTAATATTAATTTCCGCCGCATTGCCATAAAGTGCGGCAGAAAAATCGCCTGTGGCTTGCACGCTTGGAAAATAATCTGAAAATATCGCAGGGTTTGGGCGCGGGCCAATTTGGTTAATAAAGTTGAAAATGGCAGTGTCACGGTTAGCACGAATCGCGCTAGCCACACCTATTGTTGCGCCATTATTGAGTAATTGCCCATCGTTATCGGCACTAAATGCAGCAGGGTCTATTATTAATCCAGGCTCAATCACGGCAGGAATAATCACCGCTGGCGTAATTAAATTGCCATCTTGGTCATACACATCTTCACTCACCACAATTTCTGGGCTAACGACTAACTCACCGCGATTAACAATAATATTGCCACTATTTTCTACCGTAGCAGCATTATTGCCATTGGTTTGCATGGTGCTCAACTCATCTTGCGTAATCGCGCTGTGGTCGTTGATGATGGTAGTATTCGGCTGATTATTCAGGTTAAGTGTGCCGCTGGCATTATCCAAAGTAACGTTACCAGTAATTGGTGTGCTATTAATGCTGTCGCCCGAACAAGTAAAATTACCGCCGCCATTATCCACACAATCGGCATGCGTGTAGGCCGAAAAAGTAAGCGCGCCTGCGCCTAAAAGTGCATGAACGATTAAAGCAATTGGTTTATGTTTAAATAGTTTTAGCGTATTCATTATTTGTTCTCCACTACCATGCTAGCCTGCACATGCTTAACTTTTAATGCACTGTTTTTTTGATTTTCAAATGAATTTTCTGTATCTACCAGCTTTGTTTCACGCGCTTTAGCTGCATATTCACCCACAATAAGCCAGCGACCATTTTGCTGTTCAAGGTAAAGTATTTTTTTGCTTACTTGATCCGCTTTAGCAGAGCTAATAACTTGCTTAAATACCGCTGCCATGCGTTTGCCTTGCGGGGTTACTAATAAATCTTTAATCGTCATCACCGCATTGGGCTCAGTTAGCATGGCCATTTTTTGCTTATCTTGCCAGGCACTGTGGCTTAATCCATCGGGTGCAAAAGTCGGCGAATAATGTTGCAATAACTTTTCTGCATTGCCTGCCATTAAAGCCAATTTCCAAGATTCAACTGTGGCAATTACCGCTGATTTAGCTTCGCTTGTCGATTGTGATTTATTTAATTTAAGCACTGGCAAAATAGAAATTTTCGCCATATTTTTTTGAATCTCTAACTCTTCTGCCGATGGCGGCGGAGATTCTGGTGGCAAGTTATCTGGCTCTGTCATGCTAATGTTGTTAGGTGGTAATGCTTTTTTAGAGGCATCAAATTCATAAGCAAGTGTTGCCCATAAACCGCGTGGCGCACCGGCAGACATAAACTGTGTCGATGTCCATTCGCTAGAGTTGTAATTAAATCCACCAGGGCCAATTGCGCCATTAATAGATGGTGAAAACGGCGTTAAGCCTAAACGTCCTGCAGAAAAATATTGTTTATCAAGTAAGTTGTTTACAATTAATCCCGCTTTCCAGCTTTTGTTAAAGTCATAGCTGGCTTTAAAATTAAGCACGGCATAGCCATCCGATTTACCATTCCGCTTAAAATCAGCGGTGGGAATGGTAATATCTGCCGCTTGCCCTGAGGCATCTAAACCTCTGGTCACAATGCCGCGACCGGGGCCAGCCGTATGTTCGTTATTTTCATTACCACGCACAAATGCATCGCTGTGCGCAACCATGGTTAAGCCCACTTTCAATGCAGGCGTCACCTTGTAGCCCCAAGTCACATTAATATTATGCAGTGGCACGCCAGGCAGGCGATCACCTGGTTTAACGCCGATTTGGCCGTACAAAGGGTTACGAATGTCATTACTTAAAAATGAGCTATTGTTCAAGCTAATCATGCGAAAATCAGATTGAAACGTGGCTTCAGTTAATGAGTAATTCACTCTAAAATCTGATCTTCCGTATTCGCCAGACAAGCCAAATTCAATGCCACGGCGGCGGGTTTGACCTACATTTTGAAAAAAACTTAATGTGGGTGTAGGCGAAACTAAATATAAATCATCTTTTAAATTGGTTTGATACGCGCTGAAATTCCACTCTAGTAGGTTTTTAAATTTGCCACGCGCACCAAACTCGGTGGTTTGCGCCACCACTTGCGGTAAATATGGGTCGCCCGATAATGAGCTGGGTAAATTACAACCACGTCCATCTAACAAGCTACGCGGTTTAGAGCCAAGCACCGCTATATTTTCATTGGGGTAGCGTCTTCGCAATTCTGCAATATCCGTCAAGTTGCCAAACTCATCCCTGCCGTATTGCACAATAGTAGGGTCATAAGCACAACCCAGCTCAATCACTGATGGCACACGCGTACCTTGGTTCCAGCTTGCATAAAGATTTAATTGCGGCGTTGCTTGCCAAGTAACGCCTGCAGCTGGGTTTAAAGAGCGATAAGTAAATTTTTCGGTAATTTTTCTGTCTAGGCTGTTGACTGAGCGATTAACACGCGCCAACCTGTCTTCTAATGGCACTGGATCAGTTAAACTAATGGGGCAATTACTTAAATCCGATCCTGGGCAAACCGTGTAAAAATCATATTGATTCAGCAGATTTGCTATATTAGACCCTATGCCGTTAACTTTTTGGGGCGCTAAATTATTTTTAACATTGGTATAGTTATAGCGGGCAGAAAAAGCAAAATTCAGCGTTTCTGTCGGTGTCCAAGTCTCACTAAAATATACGCTCTGCGTTTTTAATTTGCCGTCAAAATCATTAATCGTGACATCGTTATCTGCCGCATAAAACTCTTTGCCTAGCTGGCTGGGGTCGTTAAATACATTGCGATTATCGTCAATTTGGCCATAACGCTGTTTGCCTAAATAGCTGGCAGAAGATGCATCAACCGATGCGCCCACCATAAATTTATGGTAATCCGTATTCCAGTTAAGCTGCACCGCACCACCCTGGGTTTCTTGCTCAATATTAGAATTGGTAATCACCGCAGTTGGTGTGCCAGCCACTACGCCTGTGCCATTACCAACCCCATTTACAGGGCCACCGCTGGTATTTGTTAACGCGCCATCCCTACGAGTAGGTAAATTAGCATCCAGTATTGCAACCCCATTGTCTTGTGAAATTTGATCAAGAGGGTCTGTACAATCCGCCTGATTTACAGGTGGTTTTAAAAGCAAATAGGTTAGCGTTCCATTGTTATCAAATCTAAAAAAATCAGATGCGACAACTCCTCCACCAACACCTTCTTCCAAAAGCCCATTAGCAAATAATGTATAGTTACCTGAGCTATCTCGCTCTCTAAAAGTCTCTACAAATCGCGCAAAGTCGGCAGCAGGAATATTGGGATTTAGCGTGCCTGCCAACGAAAAATCGGCTGTAGAGCTGCCATTTGCAACATAGTTAGCATAAAAAGGGCTTGGATTTGCATCATCCAGTGTATCAATGTAGTAGTCGGGCAAACCATCTGAGTTGGCATCGGTATAGCCACAAGTATATGTTTTGCCTGGCGTAGGTTCGCGGGTTGCCCGAAATGCATCTCTAAACGTGTCCACATCAATAATATCGCCAGTAGTCGCCACGCGATTACTACCGCGCTTGTACACCATGCCAGTAATATTAAAGGTGTCGCTTACATCAAATGCGCCAGATATTTGAAACTGTAGCAACTTATTGCGCGTTTCGTCTGGTGAGGTAAAAACTACCTTAGGATCTCTTTCATATAACTCAATCGGCACAGTGCCGTTACCAACTAGCTTATTAACTGCTGCCAAAGAAGAAAATGCCAATGAGGCACGCTCGCCTTGCCACTCTAATTTACCAAATGCTTGATTCACTTTGCTGGGTGAATTATCGCGCCAGCCATCTTCAATAAAAAAATTACCCGCGCCAAATGCGGCAAAACTACCATTATTTGCACCGCCAGATACTTGCAATTGTTTACGCCCAAATGAGCCAGCCAATACTTCGGCACTCACCCCTTCAGTGGTAAAACCACTTTTGGTTTTAACCGCCAGCGCGCCACCCAGCGTATTTAAGCCAAATAATGGATTAGACCCAGGATACACATCCATGCCTTCTAGCGCATTGGTTGGAATCATGTCCCAATTCACCACATCGCCAAAAGGCTCGTTCACGCGAATACCATCAAAAAACACACTTAACCCTTGTGGTGTGCCTAATTGTGGCGATGCCGTAAAGCCGCGATAAGTCACATCCATCTGAAAAGGGTTGCCTTGGTAATCGTTCACGTTTACCGATTGCAATTTGCTATTCATTAAATCAGTCAAGCTTAGCGCGTGTGCTTCTTTAATTTCTTTTGCGGTAATGCTTTGAATATTGCCGGGAATTTGTTCTTTGGTTAACGAAAGCCCTGGCATAGGGCCAACTTCTTTAAAACGCTTTGCACGAACATTCACATCTTTTAACTGTATTTTTTCTTCAATAACTAACGAAGAAACATTGGCTTTTGGCAAGTTTTTAAGTAGGTAGCCCCCTTTATTATCTGGCACCACTTCTAAGCCAGTATTTTTCAATATCGCGTTAAAACCCTCTTGTCTGCTGTAACTTCCTTTTAACCCTTGTGTGGTTTTTCCTTGAGTAAGCTGCGGGTCAAAAATCAGCACAACGCCAGATTCAGCCGCATAAGCACTCAAAGCTGTGCCTAAATTACCTGCAGAAATATTAATATTGCGTTTTGGTAAATCAGAGCCAACTGTTTTTTCTTCGGCATGTGCTTCTGGAAAAAACCATAAAAAAAGCACCATCATTAATAACAGCAAAACAATTATTACAATTGCTTTATAAACATATGCTGCAAGTTTATTGCTATCTAATTTGTGTGTGAAATGTAGCCACTGCATAAAATCCTCTTGCCATAACATTAAGTGATATTGCTGTTATGCCAATCGAGAATTAAAAAGTGCTAATAATTTTTAAATATTTTTTTAAAAATAATAATTAAAGGCCGCTATACCCTTGTTAATTAATAACAAATCATTCATTTCAAAGCGCCATAATTTTTGTAAAAAACTTGGTATACATCTGAATTTTAACTGGAAATTTTTCTGCAATATGCTGCAAAGCAGCATCTGTATTCTGTACAGGGAAAGAGCCTGATATTTGTATGTGGGCTACAGCTGGGTCGCACTGCAACAAGCCAGAACGGTAGCGTGATAACACCTCAACAAACTCGTCTAGCCGCATATTATCTACAACCACAAAGCCTTTTGCCCATAATGTATTGAGGATATTGGCTTCAGCTTTTTGTGCAAGCTTGCTTGCCGAAAATTGAATCGAATCACCAGCCTGCAACGTCATACTATCTTGCATGCTATTTTGCGGGTTTATACGCACAGCGCCTTCGTACACACTAACCAACGTATAAGCACCAAAGTCTCTCACCATAAAGCGCGTACCCATTGCCACTGACCTACCGTGCTGCGTCATCACAACTAATGGACGATATGGTCGCCCTTGCTCTTGCGCAGTTTCAATCAGCACTTCACCAGCAATAAGCTCAATCAAACGTTCAGTATCGCTAAAATGAATGTTAACGCTAGTTGCAGTATTTAATATTAGCCTACTACCATCTGCCAGCATCACGTTCTGCTGGCTACCAGTAGGTGTGCGATAATCCGCCAAAAATGGCTGCCATGGCTGAGTTTGATAGCCTGCATAACCTAAACCACCAGCGCCAATTAATACAACTAGTTTCTTAAGCACAAGTCTGCGTTGAGGAGAAGGTGCGCTATATAAGCGCTTTAATGTTTGATTGATATATTGGTGATTAGCAACGGCCTTAAAATGCTGCGTAGTTTGCTCAATCTTTTGCCAAGCCTGATTATGCAAATCATCTGCTTCTTGCCACTCTTTAAAATCAATAAAGTCTCGCTCTGTTGCCTCACCAGAAGAAAGCTTAATAAACCAGTCACTCGCCTGATCTAAAGTGTGGCTCTCCAAATTCTGATTGTCTGAAACGTGATGAAACGACTGCGGTAGCATAATCACTCTTGTTGCAGCGCAATACAATGTAGCAAAGCTTTTTTAATATAAAGCCTAACAGAAGCCACTGAAATATGTAAATTAGCCGCTATTTCTGCGTGCGTTAAACCATCCACTTGCGAAAGCAAAAATGCTTTTTGCGTTTTATAAGTCAATCCATTCAATAGCGTATCAATTTTAATCAGTAACTCTAAGGCAATTGCCTTAGATTCCTCAGATGGAGCAAAAGCAAAAGAAAGATGCGCTATCTGCTCAAGGTAGGCTTTTTCAATATCACGCCTACGGATATGATTGACCATTAACCCGTGCGCAATTGTCGTTAAATAAGCACGAGGCTCTACGATAGTGAATGATTCTGTTTTTTGCAGAAGCTTTAAAAAAGTATCCTGCGTTAAATCAGCTGCATCCTGGCTAGATCCGAGTTTTTTGCATAACCAAGCATAAATCCAGCGCTGGTGGCTTTGATAAGCACTCAAAAAATCAATATTATCAGCGGCGCTTGATACGGTCATCATATTCTCTCTTCCTGTTCTGTAGAGAATATTGCAAGATTCATACCGCCAGTAAAAATAACTTATGTCATTGATATTACTGTCATTTATTTCAAGCATATGGTTGATATCAACCAAGCTGTTGGTTAAATTGGTTCACTATATCAATCAGCAAAATCGTGGCATAGCATCTCAAATAATACTAAAGACGATTTCAATACTGGCTAAGTATAAGAATTAGATAAACTTAGCTAAAAATTAGTGAGATAGAAAGAGAAAGCAGAAAAATGCAGCAGATGCAAAAGATAAAAGCAAAGACAATCAAATTGGTCGGGACAGCAAGATTCGAACTTGCGACCCCATGCCCCCCAGTAAAGAACTCTTGAGTATCACCTAGTACCATGTTGTAAAATTATTAAATATTTTTATATATTTTACAAAGGGTTAGTGACTTATATTGTACCACCCTGTAACATCACTCTCCATTGAATCTCATGCAAATGGGTAGCTAAAAGGGTAGTTAGAGTATGGCATTAACAGATAGAGATATAAAAAACCACAAATCTACTTTATCAACTGCAATGCTTTTTGATGGGAGAGGATTATATCTAAAGAGTAGTCCAACTGGATTAAAGACTTTCGTATACAGATATAAAAAAAATGAAAAAACAATATGGATTACTTTGGGCCATTATCCTACGTTAAGTCTCGCTGCAGCTCGTACGCAAGCTCAACGACTTAAAAATTTAAGACTTCTAGGTGTTGATCCTTATGAGGATATAAAAAATAAAGTCGAGAATGAGACCAATCTATCCAACGAATTAAAGGCTAAGCCTACTTTTCAGAAAATCTATGAGCAATGGATTGTGAAAGTTGAGATTGATCGTAAAGATGAGGGTGAACAGATCAAAAGAAATTTTGAAAAGGATATATTGCCATTTTTAAAAGATAAAAAAATTGAAAATGTAAGTAGAAGTGATTTAGCTAGCGTCATTGACAAAGTAGTAATGAGAGGGTCAATGAGAATGGCCAATGTCACACTATCCAATTTAAAAACAATGTTTAACTATGCTGAAGCTCGAGACATTATTAATAAAAACCCTGCACATCTTCTAAAAAAGAAAGATTTCGGTGGGAAGGAAGTTGAAAGAGATCGTTTCTTGACTGGACTCGAGTTGATTGAATTAAACACAAAGTTACCTCATGCGAATCTGCATCTGCCAACTCTTTGCGCAATATATTTAACTCTTGCAACTTGCTGTCGAATTGGCGAGCTTACAAATAACTTCTGGGAAAACGTTAACTTTGAAAACAAGACTTTCTATATCCCAATTGAAATATCAAAAAATCGTGTAGACCTTACAATAAATTTATCTGAATTCGCTTTAAAATGCTTTAAATTTCTTCATGAAATTAGAGCTAGCGATGTTTATCTTTATCCCAACTCTGACAATACCGACTGCATATATGAAAAAGCGCTTGGGAAACAATTGCGAGATCGGCAGCTGACTATAAAACAAAAAATATTGGAGGGCAGAAGCAAGTTATACAACTCACTTAAATTAAGTGGTGGTAAATGGACATTTCACGACTTAAGACGTTCTTCTTCAACCATTATGGGTAGTTTAGGAGTAAATAAAGATATTATTGAAAAGTGTTTAAACCATGTTGAAAATAATAAAATGGTGAGAATTTATCATCATTATGAACATACCAAAGAAATGAAGGATGCTTGGAATTTATTAGGTGAGCATTTAGAAGGAATTTTTAAGCAGAGCTACCTACAGCTTAAGTAATTAAATATTATTAATAAATAAGAGCCACATATAACCTCACACATATGCAGCTCTTAATAGCAGTTAAATACCTCATCAAATAAATCAATCTAATTCAAAATCAATTACCTTTTCAAAAGAATATTCAATATCTTTTGATTCGAAAAATCCCTCAATAATTATCTCAGATTCATCCAACTTTAATAATTTGTATACTTGGCTAGTTTTTTTTAACTCGTGATTTGTTGATTTGTAAACTTTTTGTACTTTATCCATTTTCCAATAATTGGATTTATTTATGTGCGATGGCGTTATTAAATAAATATCTTTTAAGATGATTTTTGGATTATTAGATAAATCAATTACGAGCTTTATATTGCTTAATATTACACTTGTATTAAAACATTCTTCATCTTCACCCTCACTGATACAACAAAAATACCACGGTGCATTTATTATTAGTTGTACTTGAGACCAACCATATTCATCCTTATCCAGTAAGGGATTCATAACTCTTGCAAATTCAGTAGTGAGAAACATAAAATATCCTTTAAATGAACACTATAGATTGTAGTCCTAAAGTATTCATTTTGGATATAAATGGTTTTACTTTAAGGAAACCATATGGATATCAAAAAAGCATTTGGATTAGCTTTAAAAAAAGCCAGAAAATCAAAACTACTAACTCAGGAAGACTTCAGTGAAGTTTCAAGCAGAACTTATATTAGTTCGCTTGAAAGAGGAAAAAAATCGATTACACTCGAGAAACTTGAGGAGATTTCAGAAACTCTTAAAATGCACCCTATTTCTATTCTGTGCCTCACGTATTTAATACACGACGAAAACCAAAGTATTGAAAATTTTACAAAATTATTGAATCAAGAGTTAAGTCACTTAAGCATTGATAAAAAAACAATGCTTAAGATTTGAATTCTGTTAAAAATCTTACTTTACTAAATCAAGTAAAATCTGTAAATTGATGTGAGCTAAGTAAATTTTTTTAGGCAAAATTAATTTCAAAAAAAATTTACTACTTTCTTCTCCCCCAAAATGCTACTTCATGATTTCTGATAACAGTAATTATCAGTAGTAATTTTTGACCAAAACCAGTAAAAAAAATCAACAAAAAAACTTTTCTAGCCTTACCAGTACTCGTTTCCATGTGTTTTTAAGTCCATTACACGGGCTTGTATTTGGTGATTTTTACATAAATTATATTACTGTTCAGTGTAATGATTTTTTGGCTGCTATTTCACTAAATATTAACTCTAAATAATTGGTGAAATGGACTTTACTCGCTTTAATAGACTGTTGTCGGCCCAAACCTGACTGACCTAGTAATAGATTATGTCTTATGACAGATCCAATCAATGGTCCGAGTAAATATGCTACCAAATTTACAGCACTAAGAGTTTCGTACTGGGAGATAAGGTTGCATTGTCATTTTGTAATGAATTGTCACCCCCTTTAGTCAATCCTAAATATAGATTTTGGTGCATATCCCCAGTTAGCTTGTAAACAATCTTTTTTGAAAACTTTTAGTATTACCTGAGATGTGTTGGTTTAATCTTTCAATCATTGTTTTTTCAGTACCAACGGACGCAATAATACTAATTTCATCAGATACACTGTCTAGGTGCTTTAAAATATTATTTGAAATATCTTCTGCTATTTTAATTACATACTGGGGTTTAAATCCCAGTGATATAGCCATGTTAACAATTTGTGCCTTTTTAATATCTGATGGTTTGCTTTCCCCACCAATATTGAAAGCAAATTTTCGTGACAGTCCTGGGTATAGTGAGGTTGAAATTAAGTCGTAGAATGGTGTCAGCCTTACTCCCTGATTAGGCGTAAAGTAGATCGAGATATTTTTTGCATGACTGTCATTATTACCAACACAAAGATTAAAAAATATCCATTGAATAAACCGTTTTGTGTCTGCTGCTATCAAGCCATTTTCACTCAGCAACTCTCTACATCTTAACAATGTTGGGCCAAAATCAGACTCATATTTCGTTGAAGATGGCTTACCGTCTAGTTGACATAAATCGAGTTGATGAAGTTTTTTTATTTCACCATTATTCTGTAGTAACCGGTCGTATCTTTTAATGATGCAAGCTCTTGCCACCGGCTGATAATTGACTTGAGCCACTCCAATATCCAACCTAGCAGCTAACGACATCACCATCGTTTCGTTGATAGCAGAAGCCCAAACACCTTCCACACCAAGAATGTCAGGCTTAACGATATAAGTTGATGGCGAGCTTTCTAGCGGCAGCAGAGGGTTGTTATCTTTATCGATACAAATACTCAGTTTTCTTTGAGCACCTGCTAGCGATATCCTTATCCCTTCTTCCTCTTGAATTTCTCGAATAAGGCCTTGCTGCTGCGTAAATAGTTCGGCAATATCTTGCCAAGTTATAAGCTTATATTTAGGCGGCTTTGGTGATTCACCTTCAATCAGGATAGTAAGATCGCTTGCTGTATCGCCACCAATCCTACCTAACAGCCCAAAAGTGGAGGTGACTTGATACTTAAGTTTTAATAAGTCGCGAATCCCCGCCTCAGGGAGTAGGTTTTCGAAATAAGATTCGACAGGCTCACCTGAATGCGTTTCCTGAGATATGTTAATGTTTGGCGATATGGATTCTAGATGGTTTTTACGCCAATCAGAGTCATACATAAATTTAATGGGCTTTTCATCGAGTAGCGTACCCACCAACTCATTGTCTCTGTAAACAGATAGCTTTTTTACTCCCCTCATTAGAAGCTACCTTTTTTCTGAATCAACATTTCCAATCCTAGCGCATCTAATACATCCAACACTTTTTGAAATTGCACAGTAGGCTTGCCGTTTTCAAGTTCAACAATAAAGCGATTCCCTGTATTGGCTAATCCTAAAATATCAGCCTGTGTTATTTTCTGTGACTCCCTAAACTCACGTATAAAGCTACCTAGATCTGATGCTGACTTTATTTTCACAGATTGATTTTGCTTATGTAGTTCATTGTTCATGATATTTCCTATATATTACCTATCGGTAATATATTACACGATTTGTTTGACTTTGCAATTAAAAATTACCGTTAGGTAATTAAATGATTTAGTAACGATAATTGAAGAGATTATATTACCTATCGGTAATCTCTGAACCTTGAATTAACAAACTGAAATGGATGAATACTCAGATATAGAATTTCACTAAATCTATGAGAAAAGCTACACTTAAAATTAGTTAGAAATGAGGTGGAGTTGATATTGCTTATTGAAGACCATTAGATAATTATTAGTAAAAACACTTCATGGCAGCTTTCGGCCCAAAGCGGACTATCACATTTGATTGATGAATTGAATTAGGGCGTTAAAAAACCACTGAATAATATCAGTGATTTTCATATTAGAACTTTATTAGAACTTTATTAGAACATTATTAGAATCCTGTTGAATACGTCAAAATTGCTTTCATAGTAGATTTATCCCCATAAGCTTCTTCACGATATACCATTTGCCCACTCAATTATTGTGCTTGTTGAAGCCTATAACCAAGGCCTAATGATTCAACTAAACGGGTTCATTTAGAGTTATCATTAAAATTGATACAAATAATCAATTGCTAAATTTTTTCCATAAACATGAAAAAATACATTCATTAAATAATTTTGGAATGCTTAAATGAAATTTTCGAATCAAGAATTAGTATTTAAGTATTCCACATTAGAAGCGGCTCATCTCGTTTTATTAACTGCAAACAAAGAACTAGCATTTCAAATTAGTGAAAAAGAAATGAGAGAAGCAGAGCTTTTTGTAGCTAACAAGCGCCCTGATTCCCCAGTTGCGCTTATTGATTATCTAAATTTCACCTAAATACATTTCAGTGTTAAGAGCTCTTACCGAGCCTTGAATCGTAACTAAACGGGCGTTTGATTTCCATGGTGCATTTACCCCAATCTGGATGGTTGGGATTGATTAATACATTTCTGGCTTCAGGGATGACAACTGACGGGACTACCATAGCCAAGAAAGCGCCTGCATTGATGAATTCATCTCCAAACGCTTGTGCTTCGATAGAGCTGGGCAATGTATCCCAGCTAGGTGGCAAACCATTCGATCCATCTATGATGGACACATCATCTGGTATCGTTATTTTTAAAAGCACGAGGTCATCGGGAAGCTCGCCTGCAACATGCACTAACTTCTCAAACGAAGCAATCTCGATAGACATACCCGCATAAATCATAGGAACATTGACAGAGTTCCAGCGCCCGCCAGATATTCTCGCGCCAGTTCCAAGTCTATCGAGTGCAAATTTCTGCTTTGCTATACGCCATACATCCATCAAACAACACCGCCATATGCAATGGCATTTAATATCTTACGAACTTCCCCCGTTCCGAGTTCTGTGTCAAGCAAAGACAATGGAGCGCTTCCTAATGCAGTGTTGTCCTTAAGCATCCAATTCCTAGCTTTGTCCCCATCTCCGAATACATCTTCAGCTTCAGCTTCAATTTCAGCAATACGTTCCAGCTTCTCAGACTCAGAAGGGGATAATATTGATTGGCTTTTGATTTTTCGATTCATTGTTGCAGGGGTAATACCAATGATATTACCTATCGTGTCCCGTGACACATTAAAGTGCTCACTGACATGAACAATATTCTTTGCTTCAATCCCGTGACGGATGCGATTAATACGTTCAGTCGCTCCTACATGAACAACGGAATCTCTAAAGGCGACAAAATGCCCTTCCACTCTCGCGACAGCTCTCACTGCACCTGCTCCTTTGCGGGCAACATTTTCAAAACGACCACTTTCAGCTCGGACGAGTATTGTGGCTCCAGGTCGTGAAGATTTGTTAACCCGCTTATCATTTTCCAGCAAAGCTCCTGCAACAGAAGCTATTTTTGCTCCCTGCGTGCCGCTTAATTTCTTTTTGCTAGTATTGTCTGTCATTGATAACTCCGAGATTAAATCATTTGATAACCTTTAATATATCATTTGATAGTATTAATGCAAGTAAGTTCTAGTGTTTAATGGTGGCATTTAGGTTTCTGAGAAAACATTTAGAAAAGAATTTCAGTTCATCTGCGGCTTTGGGGCTGTTTGCAGCCAAAATTCATGTGCAACTGAGAATTCAGGGTGATTGTTAGATAATAACTCCACTAACCTAGCCGACTTTGCGCGCATATTTATTTGATTGAGATTCTAAAAGTTTAATACATTTAATGAATATATTTTGATTATGGTTCCTCGGGTCTACGCGCGCGCCGCTGATGCCGTTAGGCACCGGGCTTTGCCCGGCGGAGTCAGGGGTTGCCCGCGTAAGGCCTGTGGAGAGGTTGCGGCCCGATAGCCGCGGTCTTGGTATAATGGAGAATATACAAGGCTGATGGTAATATCCCGCTTGTGCATTTAAATAACTAAAAAAAACAGGCGGGAAGAGTTGGAAGATCCTAATTACCGAGTTGCGCTGCAGCTACTAATAAAATCAATGGAGAATGGCTACGAAGAAACTAAACTGGCCAATCACTCATTAACATTAACTTTAGGAGCAACTCCAGAAATTCTATTGCAATATGGCTATTGCCAGCTACCTATCGTTATCACAGGTAAAGTCATTGATAAATCGATATTTGATCACGGAGTCACTAAATCAGTTTTAGAGCGCGCATACAAGTTTATAGAGTCTCCTAAGGCAATCTACCACTCTAATAACGATGACGCACCTGATGGCACGGTGTTAATGTCTTACGAATTAAACAAGGCGAATGACCCATTGATAGTTGCAATACATCCAAATAAACAGCTTGGTAGACGTGAGCAACTATTTAACAATATAGCGTCAATCTATTACAAACAGGGTAACCCTGAAGTGCGATGGAAGAAGTTAAACCTGTTGAGATGGGAAGCGTTTCGGAAATAAAAAAAGGCCACCAACTTTCCACGGCATATCTGACTCTACTGACCAGTTGCGGGACGAAAAGCTTGTGACCTTGAGAAAATTATACTCCGATATCTAAAAATATCAATATCTATTGGACTTTGTGCTTATATCTCATTGAGATGGGGTTAATGTACGCACCAGAACTGTTTTTTATCCTGTCGCCTATACTAACCCCTTAAGCTGCATAAGATATCAAGCCCTGATATCCTGGATTTAGATTTTTTTCTTACTTTTTCTAGCTTTAGGCTCTGCCGGTTTTTCTTCTGCAGCCTCCAAACCGAGGGCTTGGTTTTTTTCTTTTTCGGTAAACATGTATTCAATTGAAAAGACCTCTTTTTTATCATCAGTCAATACAGCATTAACCCCTTTTGAAGCCCAAAGACAATAAGGCGTATAGTCTTCGGTTGAGAAATCACATTTATCCGGTTCACCATATCTGCTTTTTAGTCGCTCAAGAGGTATTTTTGCAACTGGTACCCATCTGACCCAATCAAGAATCATTTTCTCTTCAAGTGGCCTATCTATTACTTTCTGAATATTTTCTTTATATTTTAAATTTTTAGTATGGTCTGCATCTGGAGTTGCAGCGATCTCTTGATCTATTTCTAATATCCTATTCTCCAGAAAACTGTCGTTGTATGAAAATGCAAGATAGGTTGTTCCAGGCAAACCTGTTCCGTGTAATTTAAGGAAGGTTTGTTTTTCTTGGACCCACCCAGCCTTAACGACTTCAATAATTGCGTTTGGGTAATTTTTCTTCACTTGGCTTAAAGAAAGGTAAGGAGTGAAATCTCGATATATTTCAGCGATAGCAACGTTACAGTAGAAAAACAATAATATTAATGAAATGTACCTCACAAGAAATCCCCTACCCTTTATTTGTATTGTTAAGAAAATATCTCATTTCACCGTAATAGGCAAAGTTTTGGATTTAAACTTCCTGATTATCAACACCTTAAGTCCTCCTAAATCTCATCCTAATATTTGGTTCAATTTTTGCGCTAACTCATTCATTCATTTCCAAAATTAACTCTTAGGTTTAAAAAGTTTTGGATCAAAATTTTCAATGTTGAATTCGAAAACCGGCGAACCTTCTTGGTATACGGTCGGTGAGATCCGAACGACTTTAGACTTTTTCAGATTTTCCATGAATCTCGAATAATTACTGATGAACAAGGTTTCCGAACTGTTGTCAGCCGGCTCATTAGCGCTGTAACGGGTGGCCTTTCCTTCATCAAATCTAACTAGGACTGTGCATCCGTCGTATGCGCTACAAAGAATCTGCCCTTTTTCAATTTTGAATATGACATCTTTTCCATGTCGTGGGCTCTCTCTCACGATCAAAGTCCCATGCTGTGGATCGCCATATGGAAATGAGAACTGAACAGTATTCTTACTCTTTACTTGAGCATAGTAATTAGCTTTGCCTGACATAGAATCTTCACTTTTATGGTAGTACCAATCAGAAGGTATCTGGGCTGGTTCTGCTGGCTTAGGCGCTTCAATCTTTACCTCAGCTGCATTTGGGGTATTCTCAACAACAGGAGAGGCAATGAGCGTCGTAGCCGTGGTTTCACCCGTTTTTTCCTTAAGCTTTAAAATGGTAGCTTCCAGTTCGGCTATTCTTTCATTCGCCTTATCCAATTCGTATTGTGATGAACCGCATGAAGTCAGCCCGAATGCCAATGAAATCAAGACACAAAACGATTTAAGTTTTTTAGCGATCATAGGTAATTCCCCCGGTGGAAATCCGATATAAACTAGCGCTGTATGGTAGTCTCATTAGAATTGTTGAATTATTAGCAACTGCAGCCATTGCACCTACGCGACAAATAAGATTTACCTGGCCAACCTCTCTTTGACATATCGCATCGGCACTATCTATAAATTTTGTTTTATCCAGACGAAGAATGACTATTGTCCTTCCTTCAGGGATTGCGCCAATGGGCTGAATGACAAAAATTGTGAGCTGGGTATAAAGGATAATACTGATGACTGCGATGACTATGAGGGCAATACTTATTTTTTTCATTTTTTGTATTTTCTGATTAAGTTAACAGTGGAATACCGACTCCCACAATATATTAATCTATTTTGTAGCATGTACGTTGATATGCCTATCTTTTAACGATACCAGCGTAGTCGTCAATGTCACCAATCGGCCGAGGCTGTGTCAAAACACTCATAAATTGCATCTTAAATAAACACATTAATCTAGTTATTGTATAATGTAACCATATGATTATATTGTTT
>LNFM01009118.1_pt1 | contig 66009 bp, 72 predicted proteins | sample 596031 | NCBI WGS metagenome assembly LNFM01 (sample SAMN04254537, study PRJNA301005) | activated carbon metagenome | isolation source: dual media filters at the Ann Arbor, Michigan drinking water treatment plant | place: USA: Ann Arbor
CGCTCGACGATGGCTGGGAGCCCTATTTCCTCGACACGGTGCAGATCCCCGACGGCAAGCGCCTGCACATCGCCTTCATCGCCGAGAATCCGGGACGCTGGCTGATCTCCTCGACGGTGCTGGAACGCTTCGACCGCGGCCTGTGGACCTGGTTCGAGGTGACCTGATGGCCGAGAGCCGCTGGCGCCGGGGGATGCGGTGGCTGCTGGCGGCGTTCTATCTCGCGGCCGGCCTGCTGCATCTCGCCCGTCCGGAGGGTTTCCTGCCGATCGTGCCGGACTGGGTGCCGGCGCCCCTGGCGGTGGTGATCGCCACGGGCCTTGCGGAGATCGCCGGTGCCATTGGCCTGATGATCCCGCGCCTGCGCCCGGCCGCGGGAATCGGGCTCGCGCTCTATGCGGCCTGCGTGTTCCCGGCCAACATCAAGCATGCGCTGGAAGGCATTGCAGTGGCAGGCCTTCCCTCCAGCTGGTGGTATCACGCGCCGCGGCTGGCGCTGCAGCCCGTGCTGGTGTGGTGGGCGCTGCAGGCCGGCGGCGTGATCCGCTGGCCGTTCCGGCGCCCCTGACGTTCCCGACCCGGCTCAGGCCAACGAAAGCCGCGTCAACACGTCCGCGACAATCGCGTCCTTCGACGATTCGACCGAAACGACGAGCGGTCGCTCGTCCTCACCCGGCTCCTCGAGCGTGGCGAACTGGCTGTCGAGCAGCGCCGTCGGCATGAAGTGATGCTGCCTCTGCGCCATGCGCTCGCCGATCAGCGCGCGCGAGCCCCTGAGATAGACCAGCGCGACATCCGCCCGGTCGCCGACGATGACGCGGCGATAGGCCCGCTTCAGCGCCGAGCAGGTGACGATGCCGTGGCCGCCCGATGCGCGCAGATCGTCGATCCAGGCGGCGATGGCGGCGAGCCAGGGCTTGCGGTCCTCGTCGTTCAGCGGCGTCCCGCCGGCCATCTTGGCGACGTTCTCCGGCGGGTGGAACGAGTCGGCGTCGCGGAACGGCCAGCCGAGCTGGCCGGCGAGGCGCTCGCCCAGCGAGGTCTTGCCCGAGCTGGCGACGCCCATGACGACGATGACGGCCGGCTTGACGGCCGCGTTGGAGGCAACCATCCGGAGTCAGCCCTGCTTTTTGGGTTCGACATGGCCGCCGAAGCCGGCCCGCATCGCCGAGAGCACCTTCTCGCCGAAGGTGTGGTCGACGCGCGAGCGGAAGCGCGCGAACAGCGCCGAGGTCAGCACCTCCGCCGGCGTCGCGGTCTCGACCGCGGCATCGACGGTCCAGCGTCCCTCGCCCGAATCCGAGACATTGCCGGAATAGGAGGAGAGGTCCTCGTCGGCGGCCAGCGCTTCGGCCGTCAGGTCGAGCAGCCAGGAGGTCACGACCGAGCCGCGGCGCCAGACCTCGGCGATCTCGGCGGTGTCGAAGGCAAAGCCGTATTCGGGCGGCAGGCCTTCCTTGGCCGACGCATTGCGCAGCAGGTCGAAGCCCTCGGCGAAGGCCTGCATCATGCCGTATTCGATGCCGTTATGGACCATCTTGACGAAGTGGCCGGCGCCGACCGGGCCGCAATGGAGATAGCCCTCCTCGCTCGTCGGGTTGCGGCCTTCGCGATGCTTGGTCGGCTCGATCTCGCCCTTGCCGGGCGCGAGCGTCGCGAAGATCGGCTCCAGCCGCTCGAAGGCCGCCTTGTCGCCGCCGATCATCAGGCAGTAGCCGCGGTCGAGGCCATGCACGCCGCCGGAGGTGCCGACATCCATGTAGTGCAGGCCCTTGGCCGCCAGCTCGCGCCCGCGGCGGACGTCGTCCTTCCAGAAGGCGTTGCCACCGTCGATCAGCGTGTCGCCCGGCGAGAGCAGGCCGGCGAGCTCGGCCAGCGTCGCCTCGGTGATCTTGCCGGCCGGCAGCATCACCCAGATCGCGCGCGGCGCCTGGAGCTTGGCGACCATGTCGGCGAGATCGGCGGCGACGACCGCGCCATCGGCCGCCAAAGCCGCGCCGGGCTTGGGATCGCGGTCATAGACGACGCAATCATGACCGGCGCGCATCAGCCGGCGCACGATGTTGCCACCCATCCGGCCGAGGCCGACCATTCCCAGTTGCATCTCGCGAACTCCCATCGGGCCGGCGAGCGACGCAGCCGGCGATCGGCGGGTTCTTGCATCCTCCGCGCCCCGCCGACAAGCCGGCGCGGTCAGGGAAACATCAGCGCCAGCGGCTCCATCGACCACAGCGGCTGGACGGCGAGAGGACGCACGCAGGCCCCGGCCGGCAGCGCCCCCTCCTCGCGCCAGCGCGCGACGAGCGCCGTGGCCTCGGCCGCCCGCGCCAGCCCGACCGCCAGCACCTCGCGGCCCGGCCCGCCCGCTTGGCCCGGGGCGGTGCCGAGGAAGCTGAGCCGGCCCCGCCCGGAGAGGGCGAGTGCACCGACCCGCTCCAGCAGGGCGGCGCGGCCGGGCGCGGCAGCCTCGAACTCGATGAGGAGGACGACCTCCATCACCGTCAGCCGTTTCGGAAGGTGTAGCTGTAGCCGTTGATCGCCGGCACGCCGCCGAGATGGGCGTAGAGCACCTTCGAGCCGGCAGGGAAGAAGCCCTTCTTCACCAGATCGATCATGCCCTGCATCGATTTCCCCTCATAGACGGGGTCGGTCATCATGCCCTCGAGCCGGGCCGAGAGGCGGATCGCCTCGATAGTCTCCTGCGAGGGCACGCCGTAGACGGGGTAGGCGTAGTCCTCGTTCAGGACGACGTCGTCTGCGACGATGTCCTTGCCGCCGATCAGGGCCGAGGTCTTCTGCGCGATGTCGAGCACCTGCGCCCTGGTCTGGGCCGGGGTGAAGGAGGCGTCGATGCCGATGACGTTTCGCTGGCGGCCGTCCTTCGCGAAGCCGACGACCATGCCGGCATGGGTCGAGCCCGTCACGGTGCAGACGACGATGTAGTCGAACCGGAGGCCGAGCTGCGCCTCCTGTGCCCTCACCTCCTCGGCAAAGCCTACATAGCCGAGGCCGCCGAACTTGTGGACGGAGGCGCCGGCGGGGATCGGATAGGGCTTGCCGCCCTTGGCCTTCACATCCGCCAGCGCATTCTCCCAGCTCTGGCGGATGCCGATGTCGAAGCCCTCGTCGACGAGCTGGACGTCGGCGCCCATCACCCGCGACATCAGGATGTTGCCGACGCGGTCGTAGACGGCATCCTCATGCGGCACCCAGCTCTCCTGAACGAGACGGCACTTCATGCCGATCTTGGCGGCGGTCGCGGCGACCATCCGGGTGTGGTTTGACTGCACGCCGCCGATCGAGACCAGCGTATCGGCGCCGGACGCGATCGCATCCGGCACGATGTATTCGAGCTTGCGCAGCTTGTTGCCGCCGAAGGCGAGGCCGGAATTGCAGTCCTCGCGCTTGGCGAAGAGCTCGACCTGACCGCCAAGATGGGCGGACAGACGCGGCAGCGGCTCGATCGGCGTCGGGCCGAAGGTCAGCGGATAGCGCTCGAATTTCGACAGCATGGTTCTTGCTTGCTCCGGATTGAACTCCGGAAAAACTAGCGAAAATCGCCTGAAAGGTGCTTCCGAAGTTGGATCCTGGAACGGCGCCTTGACGCCGTGTTTGATCCCATTCTCTGTTGTGGCTCTCAGACAGATCCTCTTTTTCGGAAGATCCTTTCATGGAGCCCAAACTCGACCGGACCGACCTCAAGATTCTGCGGCTGCTGCAGAGCGACGGGCGGATGGGCAATGCCGAGATCGCCAAGCGCGTGAACACCAGCGCCGCCACCTGCCACAGGCGCATCCAGCGCCTCTTCGCCGAGGGGTACGTCACGGGGGTGCGGGCGCAGGTCTCGCCTCAAAAGGTCGAGATGGGCACGCTCGCCTTCGTCGGCGTGGTGCTCGACCGCTCGACGCCCGAGAGCTTCGGCGATTTCGAGGCGGCGATCCGCGCGATGCCGGTCGTGCTCGACTGCCACATCGTCGCCGGTGATTTCGACTACATCCTGAAGATCCGCGTCCGCGACATGGCGGATTTCAACAAGCTCCACGGGGACAAGCTGATCGCGCTGCCCGGCGTGCGCCAGACGCGCACCTTCTTCGTGATGAAGGAGGTCGTCGACAACGCGCCGCTGGCGTTCTGAGCGCCGCATCCGCCGCCGCCCGAGGCGGCGGGGCGAGCGGTGTCGTCAGGCCGACTGACCCGGCACCTGCTCGTCGCGCTCGTAGACGAAATTGGCGCGGCCGACGAGCAGCGTGTCGACCGCGCCGATGCGGTCGACGTCCTTGCCGGCATAGGGCAGCGAACGCAGCACATAGCGAAACGCGTTGAGCCGCGCCCGCTTCTTGTCGTCGGACTTCACCACCGTCCAGGGCGAATCGGCCGTGTCGGTGGCGAAGAACATCGCCTCCTTGGCCGCCGTGTAGTCGTCCCATTTGTCGAGGCTGGCGAGATCGACGGGCGAGAGTTTCCACTGCTTCAGCGGGTGGGCCTCGCGCTCCTTGAAGCGCCGATGCTGCTCGTCACGGCTGACCGAGAACCAGAACTTGATCAGGTGGATGCCGCTGCGCACCAGGTTGCGCTCGAACTCCGGCGCCTGGCGCAGGAACTCGCGATATTCCTGATCGGAGCAGAAGCCCATGACGCGCTCGACGCCGGCGCGGTTGTACCAGGAACGGTCGAACAGGACGATTTCGCCCGTCGTCGGCAGATGCTGGACATAGCGCTGGAAGTACCACTGGCCGCGCTCGACCTCGCTGGGCTTCTCCAGCGCGACCACCCGGGCGCCGCGCGGATTGAGATGCTCCATGAAGCGCTTGATGGCGCCGCCCTTGCCGGCCGCATCGCGGCCCTCGAACAGGATGACGACGCGCTGGCGCGACTCCTTCACCCAGGTCTGCAGCTTGAGAAGTTCGGACTGCAGCCTGAACTTGTCGCGCTCATAGTCCTTGCGCAGCATCTTGTAGCGATAGGGATAGGCACCCTGGCGCCAGTCGCCCGCCAATTCGTCGCTGGTTTCGCGCGGCTTCCCCGGCGCCTTCGGCAGGCCGAGCGCGCTGCGCATCCGGCGGGCGTCGTCGGGCGCGGCGCCCGCGAGGATCGCATCGATCCCCTCTGCCGCATAGGCCTCGCCGGATACCGAAGCAATGGCGGCGATCTGCGCTTCCTGAACGGCTTCCGTCCGTTCCGCGGCCAGACCGGCCTCGATGCCCTCGGCGGTCATGGCGGGCTCGCCGGATTTAGGCGCCGGGCGGGGCTGCCGACGCGCGGCACCGGCTGAGGGCTGTCGACGGGTCGCCACGATCACTCTCCCTCGGAGGGGCCGGCTGGCCCGATCCGAGGAGTGTCCCTGCAATTGACGCTGCGTCGCCATGATCTGGATCAAGCCGTCGCGGCCGGCGCGCCGGCCTCAGACCTGGATCAGGCGCTGGACCTGGTTGGCGTCGAGGTCCTTCATCGCGCCCGAGAGCACGACTTCGCCGCGGTCCATCACGAACATCGTGTCGGCGAGGTCGCGGGCGAAGTCGAAATACTGCTCGACCAGCACGATCGCCATGTCGCCTTTGGAGCGCAGATAGTCGATCGCGCGGCCGATATCCTTGATGATCGAGGGCTGGATGCCCTCGGTCGGCTCGTCCAGCACCAGCAGTTTGGGTCGGGTCACCAGCGCCCGCGCGATCGCGAGTTGCTGTTGCTGGCCTCCCGAGAGGTCTCCGCCGCGTCGGCCCAGCATGGACTTGAGCACGGGGAAAAGGTCGAAGAGTTCGTCCGGGACATAGCGCTCCCGGCGCGGCAGCGGCGCGAAGCCGGTCTCGAGATTTTCCTTCACGCTGAGCAGCGGGAAGACCTCGCGGCCCTGCGGCACGAAACCGATGCCGGCACGGGCGCGGTCCTCGGTGCGCAGTGTCGAGATATCCTCGCCGCCGAAGGAGATCTTGCCAGCGCTGATCGCCTGCTGCCCGACGATGGCGCGCATCAGCGTGGTCTTGCCGACGCCGTTGCGGCCCATCACGCAGGTGACCTTGCCGGCCTGCGCGGTGATCGAGACGCGCCGCAGCGCCTGGGCGGCGCCGTAGTGCAGGTCGATGGCGTCGACGGTCAGCATGCTCATCGCCCCAGATAGACTTCGACGACGCGCTCATTGGCGCTGACCTGGTCGAGCGGCCCCTCGGCCAGGACCGAGCCCTCGTGCAGCACCGTGACCTTCACGCCGAGTTCGCGGATGAAGCCCATGTCGTGCTCGACGACGATGACCGAATGGTCCCTGGCGATCTCCTTGAGGAGCACGGCGGTCTCGGCGGTCTCGCCGTCGGTCATGCCGGCGGCGGGCTCGTCCACGAGCAGTAGCTTGGGGTCCTGCGCCAGCAGCATGCCGATCTCGAGCCACTGCTTCTGGCCGTGCGAGAGCGAGCCGGCGAGCCGCTCGCGCGCATCGCCCAGCTTGATGATGCCGAGGATGTCGTCGATGCGCTTCTGCTGCGCGGCCGCCGTCTTCCAGAACAGGGTCCGCGCCACCGTGCGTGGCGCCTTCAGGGCCAGCAGGATGTTGTCCTCGATGGTGTGGAAGTCGAAGACGGTGGGTTTCTGGAACTTGCGGCCGATGCCGAGATTGGCGATCGCCGCCTCGTCGAGCCTCGTCAGGTCGATCGAGCCGCCGAACATCACCGTGCCGACATCGGGCTTGGTCTTGCCGGTGATGATGTCCATCATCGTCGTCTTGCCGGCGCCGTTGGGGCCGATGATGGCGCGCATTTCGCCGGGCTCGATCGTCAGCGAGAGGCCACGGATCGCCTTGAAGCCGTCGAAGGAGACGCTGACGCCGTCGAGATAGAGCAGTGACGAGGTGAGTTGGCCGGGGCTGGGAGCGTTCATGCGCGTCACTCCGCCGGGGCCGGTTCGGGCGTCTTCGCGGGAGCAGGCCTGCGCCTCTTCTCCCACCAGTCCTGCGCCGTGCCGAGGATGCCCTTGGGCATGAAGATGGTGACGAAGACGAAGAGCGCGCCGAGCGCAAACAGCCAGTAGGGCGCCATGAAGCCCGATGTGAAGATCGTCTTGGCGTAGTTGACGACGACGCCGCCGAGCGCCGCGCCCACCAGGGTGCCGCGCCCGCCGACCGCAACCCAGATCACGGTCTCGATCGAGTTGGCGGGGGCGAATTCGCTGGGGTTGATGATGCCGACCTGGGGCACGTAGAGCGCGCCCGCGACACCCGCCATGCAGGCCGAGACGGTGAAGACGAAGAGCTTGAAGCGGTCGACCCGGTAGCCGAGGAAGCGCGTGCGCGACTCCGCGTCGCGGATCGCGATGACGACCTTGCCGAGCTTCGAGACGACGATGCCGCGCGCGATCAGGAAGCCCGCGATCAGCATGACGCAGGTCATGGAAAACAGAGCCGCACGAGTCGCTTGCGCCTGGACGTTGAAGCCGAGGATGTCCTTGAAATCGGTCAGGCCGTTGTTGCCGCCGAAGCCCATGTCGTTGCGGAAAAAGGCGAGCAGCAGGGCGTAGGTCAGCGCCTGGGTGATGATCGAGAGATAGACGCCGGTAACGCGCGAGCGGAAGGCGAACCAGCCGAAGACGAAGGCGAGCAGCCCCGGCGCGAGCAGCACCATCAGCATCGCGAAGGGGAAGGAGTCGAAGCCGTACCAGTACCAGGGCAGCTCCTTCCAGTTCAGGAAGACCATGAAGTCCGGCAGGATCGGGTTGCCATAGGTGCCGCGCGAGCCGATCTGGCGCATCAGATACATGCCCATCGCGTAGCCGCCGAGCGCGAAGAAGGCGCCATGGCCCAGCGAGAGGATGCCGCAATAGCCCCAGACGAGGTCGAGCGAGATCGCCAGCAGCGCGTAGCAGAGATATTTGCCCCAGAGCGACATGGTCGATGTCGGGACATGGAAGGGCGAGCCGGCCGGCACGAGCAGGTTCAAAGCCGGGATCAGGATGGCGAGCCCGGCGATGATGGCGAGGAAGACCGTGCCGCGCCGGTCCATGTCCTGCAGGAGGAAGCGCGCGATCATGCTTCCACCGCCCGGCCCTTGAGCGCGAACAGGCCGCGCGGGCGCTTCTGGATGAAGAGGATGATGAAGACGAGCAGCGCGATCTTGCCGAGCACCGCCCCCGCATAGGGCTCGAGCAGCTTGTTGGCGACGCCCAGCGTCATCGCGGCGACCAGCGTGCCCCAGAGATTGCCGACGCCGCCGAAGACCACGACCATGAATGAGTCGATGATGTAGCTCTGGCCGAGATTGGGGCTGACATTGTCGATCTGCGAGAGCGCGACGCCCGCCAGCCCCGCGACGCCCGAGCCGAGCCCGAAGGTCAGCGCGTCGACGCGGCCGGTGCGGATGCCCATGGCGGATGCCATGCGGCGGTTCTGGGTGACGGCGCGCATCTGCAGGCCGATCGGCGTCAGCTTCAGGATCGCCAGCAGGGCCGCAAAGACGAGGATCGCGAAGACGATGATCCAGAGCCGGTTCCAGGTGATCGCCATCTCACCGATCTCGAAGGCGCCCGACATGAAGGCGGGCGCGCCGACCTCGCGGTTGGTCGGCCCGAAGGCGGTGCGGACCGCCTGCTGCAGGATCAGGCTGATGCCCCAGGTCGCCAGCAGCGTCTCCAGCGGCCGGCCATAGAGGAAGCGGATGACGCCGCGCTCGATGGCGATGCCCACCAGCCCCGCCACCAGGAACGCGAGCGGCACGGCGATCAGCAGCGAATAGTCGAACAGGCCCGGCGCACTGGTGCGGATGACCTCCTGGACGATGAAGGTCGTGTAGGCGCCGATCATCACCATCTCGCCATGGGCCATGTTGATCACGCCCATCACGCCGAAGGTGATGGCCAGCCCGATCGCGGCGAGCAGCAGCACCGAGCCGAGCGAGAGCCCGTACCAGAGGTTCTGTCCGGCCCGCCACAGCGCCAGCCGGCCCTCGATGTCGCATCAGCCGGCAGGGAGCGCAGGGTCGCCAGCGCATCCTGGTCGCCGCGCTCGCGCAGCACGTCGATGGCGGCGATCCGGTCGAAGGGCGGCGCGTCGGTCTTGGCGACGAGGATGGCGGCCTGGGCCTGCCGCAGCGCGCTCTTGACGCGGGCATTCGTCTCCTTGGCGATGGCGCCTTCGAGCACGGGCAGCAGCGAGGCGTCGCGTGACTTGAACACGGCCTCGGCCGCGGCGATGCGCTTGCCGGCGTCGGGATTGAGCAGGCCGAGCCCGCCGAGCGCGCCCTGGATGGTGCGGCGGACGCTGTTGTTGAGCCGCACGGCCGCAAGACCCGCCGGCGCCGCGGGCAGGGTCGCGCCGGTGCGGGCGTCGAGGATGCGGCCGTCGGGCATCCGGACGACGACGGCGCCGCCGCCGGCCAGCAGCCGGCCCTCGGCCAGCGCCTCGATGATCACGGCCGCCTGCGGATGCGCCTGGGCGATCAGCCCTTCGATGGCGCGGTTGGTTTCGGAAAAACTGTCGGCAGCGAGCCGGACGAAGGGGTCGTCGGCGTTCTGGGCGGCGGCCGCACCCGGATGGAGCGCGAGCAGCATCGCCAGCGCCAGGGTGCGCAGAAGGCAGGACAGGATCCGCATGGGCTCGCTTCGCATGGTCGGTCGGCGGGCGGGGCGCAGCGCCGGCTCTTGTGTGGCGAACACCCCCGGCCCGAGCCGGGGGTGCCGCTGATTGCGAGGGCCGGCCGGGCCTTATGGCGCCCGTGCCGGCCCTCCCCCTCTCAAGAAGTTGCCGCACTTCTTCTCGACCCAGTCGCCGATCAGGTCCTTGGAACCATCGAGGTGCTTGGACCAGGCGTCGCCGGGAACGAGATCGGTCTTCGAGACCACGTCGAACTGGCCGTCGGCCTTGATCTCGCCGATCAGGACGGGCTTGGTGATGTGGTGGTTGGGGAGCATCGTCGAGATGCCGCCGGTCAGGTTCGGCGCGGTGATGCCCGGCAGCGCGTCGATCACCTTGTCGGGATCGAAGCTCTTGGCCTTCTCGACCGCCTTCACCCACATGGCGAAGCCGATGACATGGGCCTCCATCGGGTCGTTGGTGACGGCCTTGTCGTTCTTCTTGAAGGCCTTCCACTGCTTGATGAAGGCCTCGTTCTCCGGCGTCTTGACCGACTGGAAGTAGTTCCACGCGGCGAGATGGCCGACCAGCGGCTTGGTGTCGATGCCGGCCAGCTCTTCCTCGCCGACCGAGAAGGCGACGACCGGGATGTCGGTGGCCTTGACGCCCTGGTTGCCGAGTTCCTTGTAGAACGGCACGTTGGCGTCGCCGTTGATCGTCGAGACCACGGCCGTCTTCTTGCCGGCGGTGCCGAACTTCTTGATGTCGGAGACGATCGTCTGCCAGTCGGAATGACCGAACGGCGTGTAGTTGATCATGATATCCTCCTTGGCCACGCCCTTGGCGAGCAGATAGGCCTCGAGGATCTTGTTGGTCGTGCGCGGATAGACGTAGTCGGTGCCGGCCAGCACCCAGCGCTGAACCTTCTCTTCCTTGGCGAGATAGTCGACCGCGGGGATCGCCTGCTGGTTCGGCGCGGCGCCCGTATAGAACACGTTGCGCTCGCTCTCCTCGCCCTCGTACTGGACGGGGTAGAACAGGATCGAGTTCAGCTCCTTGAAGACCGGCAGCACGGACTTGCGGGACACCGAGGTCCAGCAGCCGAACACGGCCGAGACCTTGTCCTTGGTGATCAGTTCGCGCGCCTTCTCGGCGAAGAGCGGCCAGTTGGAGGCGGGGTCGACCACGACCGGCTCGAGCTTCTTGCCGAGCACGCCGCCCTTCTTGTTCTGCTCCTCGATGAGCATGAGCATGACGTCCTTCAACGTCGTCTCGGAGATCGCCATCGATGGTCTCCTGCGCCGCCGCCGGCAGATGGGATGCAAACATGGTGGCGCCCGCGAGAGCGGCGCCCAGAATAACGCGACGTGTGGTGTTCACGGATGATCCCCCGAACCAACCCTGGTTGGCCGCGCCGTCGGAGTGAGGCGTCGGCGGGCCTCCCCGGCCCGAAGGCTGAACTGGCAAGCGGCGTGCCAACGGCACAACCGGACGTTACAACCCCGCAAGTCTCTGCCATTCACGCGTCCCGGGCGCCATTTCCTGCGATGCAGCCACGCCGCCACGCAAGGATCGTGCGCCACCGGGCGATTTGCTCATTTTGTGAGCAAACAGGCCGCCCATCGAACAGGCAGCGGGCCGCAACAGTGACGATATCGCCGCAAAACCCGGGTTCGCGGCCGCGACATGCAGCGCGTTTTTTGACATTTACGCCGCCGCGGGAATCGCCCTAGCCTCCTTGCGTCGGTAACAACTGAAAGGAGGTGATCCAGTGTCTCATTGTCATCAACCGCTGGTTCAAAGCGGGCAGACAGGGTCTCTCTCTCCGTGGGGGTCGTGTTCCGCCTGAGTTTTGGACCTTCAGGCCCGGTTACCGGGGCTGCGGTTCGGCAATGGAAGGGCTGCCCGAAAGGGCGGCCCTTCTTCCGTTGCAAGGACGAAATCCGCTGCGGGTTCTGGTGTCGCGTGCCCGCGCATGCCACATCAGGCGAATGACGCAGCCCCTGCCCCATGCGGAAAGCCCCGGCCTTGTCCGCGCCTGAACCCAGCCGCGAGGCAATCCTCGACTTCATCGACGCAGAGCGCGAAGCCGGGCGCGAGGTCGGCCGCCGCGAGATCGCCAAGGCCTTCGGGCTTTCGGGCGGCGGCAAGATCTGGCTGAAGCGCCTGCTCAAGGAGCTCGAGGAAGAGGGCGAGACCGGCGGCGACGGCGTCGATCGGCCGGTACACCCGCGCGGCGCCCTGCCCCCGGTCCTGCTCTGCGAGATCAAGGGCAAGGATCGCGACGGCGACGCCTATGGCGTGCCTTTGGAATGGAACGAGGCCGAGCAGGGTGTCGCGCCGCGCATCCTGATCGAGCGGCCGCGCGAGTTCCGCGCCAAGCGCCACGCAGCACCCGCACCGGCCTTCGGCGACCAGGTGCTGCTGAAGCTGACTCGGCTGAAGGGCGTCGAGGGCTATGCCTATTCCGGCCGCGTGCTGAAGGTGATGGGCAAGGGCAAGGCGCAGGTGCTCGGCATCTTCCGCGCCATGCCGGACGGTTCGGGCCGGCTGATCCCGATCGACAAGAAGGCGCAGGGCCGCGAGGCGCTGATCCCGAAGGGCCAGACCGGCGACGCCGAGGATGGCGACCTCGTTTCCGTGGCGCTGCGCAGCGAGAGCCGCTTCGGCCCGCCGGAGGCGCAGGTGAAGGAGCGGCTGGGCTCGCTGAAGTCCGAGCGCGCGGTCAGCCTGATCGCGATCCACGCCCATGGCATTCCCAACGTCTTCCAGCCCGCCACGATCGCGGAATCGGAGGCCGTGCGGCCAGCCGGCACGGCGGGACGCGAGGACTGGCGCGACCTGGCGCTGATCACGATCGATCCCGCCGACGCCAAGGACCATGACGACGCCGTCCATGCCGCGCCCGACGACGACCCCGACAATCCCGGCGGCCATGTCGTCACCGTCGCCATCGCCGATGTCGCGGCCTATGTGCGGCCGGGCTCGGCGCTCGACCGCGAGGCGCTGGAGCGCGGCAACTCGGTCTATTTCCCCGACCGCGTCGTGCCGATGCTGCCGGAGCGGATCTCCAACGACCTCTGCTCGCTGCGCGAGGGCGAGGACCGGCCGGCGCTGGCCGTGCGGCTCGTGCTCAAGGCCGACGGTTCCAAGAAGAGCCATTCCTTCCACCGCATCCTGATGCGGTCGGCCGCCAAGCTCTCCTACCAGCAGGCCCAGGCCGCCATCGACGGACAGGGCGACGAGAAGGGCGCGGCGGTCCGCGACACGATCCTGATGCCGCTCTGGGCGGCCTATGGCGTCGCGGCCCGCGCGCGCGATGCGCGCCAGCCGCTGGATCTCGACCTGCCCGAGCGCAAGCTGATCCTGAAACCCGACGGTTCGGTCGACCGTGTCGTCGTGCCCGAGCGGCTGGCGGCGCACAAGCTGATCGAGGAGTTCATGATCCTCGCCAATGTCGCGGCGGCAGAGACGCTGGAGAAGGCCGGCAGCCTGCTGGTCTATCGCTGCCATGACGAGCCGTCGCTCGAGAAGATCCGGGCGCTCGGCGAGGTGCTGGCCTCGATCGGCATCAAGCTGCCGAAGGAGGGCGTGCTGCGCCCGGCGCTGTTCAACCGCATCCTCGGCATGATCAAGGGCTCGGAGAACGAGATCTTCATCAACGAGGTCGTGCTGCGCAGCCAGGCCCAGGCGGAGTATGTCGCCGAGAACTACGGGCATTTCGGCCTCAACCTGCGCCGCTATGCCCATTTCACCTCGCCGATCCGGCGCTATGCCGACCTTATCGTCCACCGCGCCCTGATTGCGGCCCAGCGCTTCGGCGAGGACGGCCTGCCGAAGGGCACGACGCTGGAGACGCTGCGCGAGGTCTCGACGCGGATCTCGGCCGCCGAGCGGCGCGCCATGGCGGCCGAGCGCGAGACGGTCGACCGGCTGATCGCGCATTTTCTCGCCGACCAGATCGGCGCCTCCTTCGACGGGCGCATCGGCGGAGTCAACAAGGCGGGGCTCTTCGTCAAGCTCGACGGCACCGGCGCCGACGGCTTCATTCCCGCCTCGACGCTCGGCGCCGACTACTACCGCTATGACGAGGCGGCGCATGCGCTGATCGGCGAGCGGACGGGCGAGAGCTTCCGCCTCGGCGACCGCGTCCATGTCAAGCTGGTCGAGGCGGCGCCCGTCGCGGGTGCGCTGCGCTTCGAGCTGCTTTCGGCCGGCCGGCCGGCGACGGCGGGCGGGCTGGGCGGACGCGGCCCCGCGCCGCGCCGCGGCAAGGGCGGCGCCTTCGGCGGCCCGCCCGGCGGCCGCAGCGGCCCGGGGCGCTTCGCCAAGGGCAAGGCGGGCAAACCCAAATCCGGAAAGAGGCGGTGATGGCAGTCCAGATCCATACGGCGAGCCCACAACCTCAGGCGCGGGACTGGCGCCGGGCGATCGGCAACGGCCTGCGCGGGCGCTGCCCGCATTGCGGCCAGGGGCGCCTGTTCAGGGGCTTCCTGAAGCCGGTCGATGTCTGCGAGGCCTGTGGCGAGGCGCTGCACCACCAGCGCGCCGACGATTTGCCGCCCTATGTCGTCATCACGATCGTCGGCCATGTCGTGGTCGGCGGCCTGCTGCTGGCCGAGAAATACGCCGACTGGTCGATGGGCCTTCACATGGCCATCTGGCCGGCGCTGACCGTCCTCCTGTCGCTGCTGCTGATGCAGCCGGTGAAGGGCGGCGTCATCGGGCTGCAATGGGCGCTGCGCATGCACGGCTTCGGCGGCCGACCGGACACGCCCGAGCGCCAGCCCCTTCCCCCTGCGGTCCAGCAGCCATGAACGACCACGCCGTCACGCTGACGAACGCCGAGCGGGTTCGGGTCGCCGCCAATCAGCGCCCCCGCGACGCGGCGACGATGATGATTCTCGACCGCAGAGCCGCCAAGCCGCGGATCCTGATGGGCAAGCGCCATCCCGGCCACAAGTTCATGCCGGGCAAATACGTCTTTCCGGGCGGGCGCCTCGATCCCGGCGACCGTCGCATGGCCGCCACCGGGGCGCTGGCCCAGATTTGCGAGGATCGCCTGCTGAAGCGCACCGTGCGTCCCAGCATCGGCAAGGCGCGCGCGCTGGCGCTGGCCGCGATCCGCGAGACCTTCGAGGAGACCGGGCTGCTCTTCGGCTCCGCCGACTATGGTGCGCCCGAGACGCCGCCGGCCGGAAGCTGGGCCGACTTCGCCGGCCACGGCATCTATCCCGACCTCTCCGCCGTCTCCTATGTGGCGCGGGCGATCACGCCGCCGCGGCGACCCAAGCGCTTCGACACCCGATTCTTCACCGTCGACGCCGCGGCCGTCGGCAAGCGCATCGAGAACGTGGTCGGGCCCGATTCGGAACTGGTCGACCTGGTCTGGGTCGATTTCGACGAGGCAAAGGAACTCGACCTGCCCACCATCACCAAGGTGATCATCCAGGAGGTCGAAGCCCGTATTGCCGGGGGTTTCGCGCCCTGGCTGCCGGTGCCCTTCTATTGGGAGAAGAATGGCCGCTTCGTGCGCGAGGAGCTCTGAGGCACGATTTGCGTCGCGGGCCGGCGTGACGCAGCGATCCGCCTTGACTTCGCCGGCCCTTTCCGGCATTCCCCCACCCGACGGTTTGCCGGGCTCGCCCGGCCTTTCTCATTTTCCGTGGGCCTCACCAGCCCCGCATGGTTCGAGGATATCCCCATGGCCAAGGCCGTGACCATCAAGATCAAGCTGCTTTCGACCGCCGACACCGGTTACTTCTACGTGACGAAGAAGAACTCGCGTACGATGACCGAGAAGATGTCGATGAAGAAGTACGACCCGGTCGCGCGCAAGCACGTCGAGTTCAAGGAAACCAAGATCAAGTGAGGCGCTTGCGCCTGCCGATCCCGGTCGCCATCGAAACCGCCCTTTCCGGGGCGGTTTTTTGTTGCCGGCATCGCTGCTGCGGCCGCCTCCGTAGGCCTAATTCAGGAAGGTCATGACGCCATGAGCACCGACAGGCCCCGCCGGCCGATGAGCGCACGCGACAAGGCCGAGGCGCTGTTCACCGTGGCCGTGCCGAGGGTGGCCCCGCCCGCCGAGAAGCGCACGACCGTCCCCGGCGCGCGCGAACTCGTCTCGCTGCGGATCGACAGCGACGTGCTGGCGCATTTCCAGGACGAGGGCCCCGGCTGGCAGGATCGCATCAACGCGGCGCTGCGGCGCGCCACCGGGCTCTAGATCCTCTCGCCGGCAGGCGGCGGGCGCATCGGCGCGGCCATGACGGCGCCAGCGAGGGGCTAGAGCGCGGTTTTCGCGTGGCTGCGGCGCAATTGTCACGCCGCGGCACGCAGAATGATGTCACGCTGAGGATCGGTCGGGGGCGACGACCACCTGCGGCAGCGGCACGCGCTTCGCAGGCGTTCGTCCCCTGTCACCGGAAGATCGACCCGTGAACGCCGCAGACCCCGATCCCGACGCTCGCAGCACGCCTCACGGGGCCGGCCGCCGGCTGCTGAAGCTCCTCGTCGAAATCGATTCCTCGCGCTTCCTCGGCAACCGCGTCGTCGCAGCCATCGCGCTCATCGCCATCCTCGCGATGTTCGCCGGCCTCGGCTATCTCGTGCCGGCCGTGCTCTCGCAGTATTTCTGAAGCGGGGAGAGGTGGCCGGCCGGCGGCGGTTCTGAGGAGGCCAGAATGTCCGCAACCGACCGGCCGAGCCCTCCGGGTTCCCAGGAGATGCGGCGGACCTGAGAGCCGAGGGGCGTCGCGAGGCAGCGGATGACGCTGCGTCGACCGGACCATTGCAGGCCTGCAGACCTCGAATCAATCGCCGGAGCGCGATTCACCAATGTTCTTCAAAGCTTAACCTTACCGCGTAACCAGTCGCTGCGGGTCGGCACGCCAGATCAGGCGGCGTTGGCGGCGATCACGCGATTGCGGCCATTGGCCTTGGCCAGATAGAGCGCGTCGTCGGCGCGCTTCATGATCTCGGCGGGCGAGGCGTCGCCGGCGCGCCGGCTCGACACGCCGATCGAGACGGTGACGGGAATGCTGTTCGTCGCGCCCTGAATGCCGAAGGGTTCGGAAACGACCCGCTCGCGGATGCGTTCGGCGACGGCATAGGCGGCGTCGAGCGCGGTATCCGGCAGCACCACGACGATCTCCTCGCCGCCCATGCGGGCGACGAGATCGATGCCGCGGGTGCAGGAGCGGACGCGGTCGGCAAATTCGCGCAGGACCTCGTCGCCGACATCGTGGCCGTAGTTGTCGTTGACGCGCTTGAAATGGTCGATGTCGAGCACGAGCAGGGCCAACGAGCGGGCGCGCAGGGCGGATTCGTCGAACAGCACCGCCATGCGGGAGTCCATGTAGCGGCGGTTGTGCAGCCCGGTGAGCTGGTCCATCACCGCCATCTCCATCGAGGACTGCACGCTGTCGCGCAGCTTCTCGGTGAAGCGCTTGCGGCGCACCTGGGTGCGGACGCGGGCGAGCAGCTCGTTGCGATCGATCGGCCGGATCAGGAAGTCATGCGCGCCGATTTCGAGGCCACGCAGGATGCGGGTGCGGTCCTCCGCCTCCCCCATCATCAGCACGGAGACGTTGCGGGTCCGCTCGAGCGACCGCAGCTGGCTGCACAGGCGCAGCCCGTCATAGCCCTGCAGATCGAGGCTGACGAGGACGCTGTCGAAATCGCCCTCGACGGCGCGCAGCAGCGCCTGCTGCGGGTCCGGCTCGGTCTCGACGACATGGAAGGCCGACAGGGCGCTCTCCAGCCGCTCGATCACGCGCGGCCGGTCCTCGACCACGAGGATGCGGCCGTTCAGCCCCGTCTCCGAGGCTGCCGCCGCCAGCGGATCGGCGATGCCGAGGCGGCGCGAGGCGAGCGCACGATTGCGCAGTTCGTCGGTCATCGACTTCAGCCGCACGAGGCTGCGGACCCGCGCGAACAGCGCGGTGTCGTCGAGCGGCTTGGTCAGGAAATCGTCGGCCCCGGCATCGAGGCCCTTGAGGCGGTCGCCCGGCTGGTCGAGCGCGGTGACCATCACGACCGGGATATGCGCCGTCGTCGCCTCGCTCTTGAGGCGGCGGCAGACGTCGAAGCCGTTCATGCCGGGCATCATCACGTCGAGCAGGACGATGTCGGCCTCGCCGCGTTCGCAGATGGCGATGGCGTCGGGGCCGTTCAGCGCGGTGACGACGTCGAAATACTCCGCCGAAAGCTTCGCCTCCAGCAGCTTCACGTTGGTGATGATGTCGTCGACGACGAGGACGCGCGCTGACATGGGTTCGCTTTCGAACGCTCAGGCCGCGCCGGCGTAGGCGCGGACGGTCTCCAGGAACTTCGCAACCGAGATCGGCTTCGAGAGATAGGCCTCGCAGCCGCCCTCCCGGATGCGTTCCTCGTCGCCCTTCATCGCGAAGGCGGTGACCGCGACGACCGGAATCGCCTTCAGGTCGTCATCCTCCTTCAGCCATTTCGTGACCTCGAGCCCCGAGACCTCGGGCAGCTGGATGTCCATGAGGATCAGGTCGGGATGATGCGCGCGGGCCAGCTCGATCGCCTCGATGCCGTCGGCCGTCTTCAGCGTGGCGTAGCCATGCGCCTCGAGGAGGTCGTTGAAGAGCTTCATGTTGAGCTCGTTGTCCTCGACGATCAGAACCGTCTTCATGATGCCGCCCTTCATTTGCGCCACGGACATCGGGGACTGATCCAGATTGTCCAAGCTGGCAGCCTCGTTCAATGATGCCTACCACGTAAGCCGTTGACGAAACGCAAACCCGAAGACCGATTCCGACAGGAGCCTTTCGAGAACCATGGCCAGATCACCGAGCCTCGACGAAGCGGAGACGCTGGCCCTGCGCGCCCTGGGCTTTCTCGCCGCCGAGCCCGAGCGGCTCGAGCCCTTCCTCGCCGTCACCGGCCTCGGCCCGGCCACCTTGCGGGCGGCGGCGGGCGAGCCGGCCTTTCTCGCCGCCGTTCTCGAGCATGTCGGCGGCAGCGATTCGCTGCTGCTCGAGTTCGCCGCCAATCTCGGCGTCGCGCCCGAGACGGTCGCCCTGGCGCGGGAGCGCCTGAGCGGCCCGCCCGGCGGCGTGGCGGATTGAGCCCCGCGCGGCCCCTGGCGGCGCGGCGCGTCCTCTGCCGTGACTGCCTGACCGACCACGAGGCGGAGGGGGATTCGCCCCGCCGCTGCCCGGCCTGCGGCTCGCCACGGCTGCTGCGGCACCCCGAGCGGGATGCCCTGAGCCTCGCGCATATCGACTGCGATGCCTTCTACGCCGCCATCGAGAAGCGCGACGATCCCAGCCTGCTCGACAAGCCGGTGATCATCGGCGGCAGCAAGCGCGGCGTGGTCTCGACCGCCTGCTACATCGCGCGGACCTATGGCGTGCGCTCGGCCATGCCGATGTTCAAGGCGCTCAAGGCCTGCCCCGAAGCGGTGGTGGTGAAGCCCGACATGGCGAAATATGTCGCGGTCGGGCGGCAGGTGCGCCGGCTGATGCAGGAGCTGACGCCGCTGGTCGAGCCGATCTCGATCGACGAGGCCTTTCTCGATCTGGCCGGCACCGAGCTGCTGCACCATGCCAGCCCCGCCGTGACGCTGGCGCGGTTTGCCCGGCGCATCGAGGCCGAGATCGGCATCACCGTCTCGGTCGGGCTGTCCTATGCCAAGTTCCTGGCCAAGGTCGCCTCCGACATGGACAAGCCCCGCGGCTTCTCGGTGATCGGGCGGGCGGAAGCCGTGGCCTTCCTCTCCGCCAAGCCGGTCGGTCTCATTCCCGGCATCGGCCAGGCCAGCGCGGCCAAGCTGGCGGAGGCGGGCTTCCGTGTGATCGGGGATCTGCGCGAGGCGCCGGTCGAGACACTCTTCCGGCTGGCCGGCAAGGACGGCCCGCGGCTGAAGAACCTCGCCAACGGCATCGACCCCCGCCGCGTCACGCCCGACCGGGACACCAAGAGCGTGTCAAGCGAGACGACGCTGGATGTCGACCTGTCACGCTTCGACGAGCTGGAGCCGGTGCTCTGGCGGCTCTGCGAGAAGACCTCGAAGCGCCTGAAGCATCAGGAACTGGCCGGACGAACGATCACGCTGAAGCTGAAGACGGCGGATTTCCATTCGATCACGCGGGCGACGCGGCTGCCCGAGCCGACCCAGCTCGCCGCGCGGCTGTTCACGGCGGGGCGCGAGCTGCTGCGGCGCGAATGCACCGGACCGCGCTACCGGCTGATCGGCATCGGCGCGAGCGACCTGACCGGCCCGGAGGAGGCCGACCATGGCGATCTCGCGGATGTCGCGACACCGCGGCTGAAGGCGATGGAGGGCGCGCTCGACAGCCTGCGCGCGCGTTTCGGCGACGCCGCGATCGGCAAGGGCCTGAGCCTGCGCCTGCCGCAGCGGGCCGGCTCCGGCACGGCTATTTCGCGCAATCCGCCTGAGGCAGAAGATCCAGACGCGTGAGCGTGCCGCGCAGCGCGAAGCTGCCGTAATCGAGCCTGACGGCGCCGGTGATGCCGTTCTCGTAGAGTTCGAACGAGATCGTGTAGGTCGGCGTGGTCTCGCCGGAGCCGACCTTGAAATAGGACATCGTCACCGGCCAGCGCGCCAGCTTCTCGAATTCGGGGCGCTGCAGCGGCTCCTCGCCGGGCTTGCTCTCGAGCTTGCGGCCGATGACCGAAAGCGTCTCGTAGACGTCCTTGCCGCCATTGGCGCCATCATAGAGCCGGACGCTCAGCGTGTTACGCCCCTCGCGCGCCGCCTTGATGACCGCCTTCATCTGGGCGTTGGGGAACAGAGCCGCGACCGGCTCGCGATGGGTCTCGGGCTTGGGCGCGGTGAGCTTGACCTCATAGCCCTGCCCCGTGCGGGTCGCCGTGCCGTCGACGGTCTCCTTCGGCGTGCCGCTGGCCGAGCTCTCGGTCTTGAAGCGGTAGCTGGCGCCGTCGCCGGCCTCGAAGCTCGTCGTCCGCGCATCGATCAGCCGCGGGCCGCCCTCGCCGCTCTGGAGTTGCGTGACCTGCCGGAAGGAGAGCGCATAGCCGTCGCAGGCGTCGCCGGTGAAATCGAAGGCGATGCGGCCGCGGGCCGAGTCGACGTTCTTGGCCGCCTTGCCGGCATCGAGCACCAGATCGTAGACCGCCCGGTGCGGGGCGAGGACGACGCGATCGGCCGGTTGCGCCTGGGCGCCGGCCGGCCCGCTCCAGAGCGCCAGGAGCGCCAGACATCCCGCCAGACCGGTTGCGTTCGTCGTCATCGGGCCCGCCGCCTTCCTTGTTCCTGCTATCGGAATCTAGGTGCATTGCGGCGATGGCGCAAACAAGGCGACGGCGCAGCCTTCCGGCCCTGTCGCGTTCGCGCCGCGCGGGCGACGCGGCAGCGCGGCGCATGGCCGCCAGCTTGCGGGCGGCCCGGGCATCGGCCATGAAAGACGCCTGCGTGCGGGACCGTTTCCCCGCCGACCGCACCCTGTGGAGCTGTCCCGATGAACGCCGTCGATACCCGTCTCGCCGAACTCGGCATCACCCTGCCGACCCCGGCCGCACCGATCGCGAACTATGTGCCCTATGTGATCACCGGCAATCTCCTGGTGATCTCGGGGCAGCTCTGCTTCGGGCTCGACGGCAAGCTCTCCGACGCCCACAAGGGCAAGCTCGGGGTCGAGATCTTCAACGAGGCCGGTCTCGAGGCCGCGCGGCTGTGCGCCATCAACGTGCTCGCCCAGGCCAAGGCGGCGCTGAACGGCGATCTCAGCCGGATCACGCGCTGCGTGCGGCTCGGCGGCTTCATCAATGTCGCGCCGCATTTCGCCGCCCTGCCCGCGATCATGAACGGCGCCTCGGACCTGATGGTCGAGGTCCTCGGCGATAAGGGGCGCCATGCCCGCTCGACGATCGGCGTGGCGGAACTGCCCGCCGATGCGGCGGTCGAGGTCGAGGCGATGTTCGAGATCGCCTGATGCGCGGCCCGCTCCTGAACGACGGTGGCCGCCCCGATCTCGGCTGGCTGATCGCCCGCCCGATCGCCCATCGCGGGCTCCACGACGTCACCGCCGGCGTGATCGAGAACAGCGGTCCGGCGGCGGAAGCCGCAATCGCCGGCGGGTTCGGCATCGAATGCGACATCCAGCTCAGCGCCGATGGCGAGGCGATGGTGTTCCATGATTTCATGCTGGACCGGCTGACCGAGCGCCAGGGCGCCGTCTCGGCGCAGACGGCGGACGCGCTCGCGGCGATTCCGCTGCGCGGCAGCCAGGCGCTGATCCCGACGCTGTCGGGCTTCCTCGACCTGATCGGCGGGCGCGTGCCGCTGGTGATCGAGATCAAGAGCCGCTTCGACGGCGATCTCAGGCTGACCCGGCGCGCCGCCGAGATCGTCGCCGGCCGCGCCGGCCAGCCGATCGTGTTCAAGTCCTTCGATCCGGAGATCGTCGCGGCGCTGCACGAGATCGCTCCAATTGTGCCGCGCGGGATCGTCGCGATGAACGACTATTCCTACCCGGACTACGCCCATCTCGATGCGGGCCAGCGCCGCGCCATGGCCAATCTGCTGCATTTCGAGCGGAGCCGGCCGGATTTCCTGTCCTGGAAGGTCACGGATCTCGACAGCGCGGCCCCTTATCTCTGCCACAACGTCCTGGGCATGCCGCTGATGAGCTGGACGGTGCGGACCCCGGAGGACCGGGAGAAGGCCGGGCGCCTTGCCGACCAGATGGTCTTCGAGGGCTTCACGCCTTGAGCGAGGGCGGGGCCGGCGACCTCCGGGTGCGCGTCGCGACCTCGCTGAAGGCGGTTCCGGCCGCGGCCTGGAACGCCTGCGCCCACCCAGCCTTGCCCGAAGGCGAGCCGGTCGGGTTCGATCGCGAGAACCCCTTCATCTCCCGTGAATTCCTGCGCGCGCTCGAAGAGAGCGGCTGCGTCGGCGGCCGCTCGGGCTGGTCGCCGGCCTATCTGCTGGTCGAGGATGGCGAGGACAGGCTGCTCGCCGCTGCGCCGAGCTTCCTGAAGAGCCACAGCCAGGGCGAATATGTCTTCGACCATAGCTGGGCCGAGGCCTATCAGCGGGCGGGCGGGCGCTATTACCCGAAGATCCAGGTCGCGGCACCCTTCACCCCCGCGACCGGGCCGCGCCTGCTCGTCGCGTCCGGGCCGCGGGCGGAGGAGGCCCGCGCGGGGCTGATCGCCGGGCTGGAGGCGCTGCGCGACCAGACCGAGGCCTCCTCCGTCCATGTCACCTTCGCAGGGGAGCCCGACGTCGCGGCGCTGCGGGAGGCCGGCTATCTCGAGCGGCACGACCTGCAGTTCCACTGGTTCAACGAGGGCTTCGGGCGTTACGACGATTTCCTGGCGACGCTGGCCTCGCGCAAGCGCAAGGCGCTGAAGCGGGAGCGTCGCGAGGCACTGGCCGCCGGGATCACCATCGAGGTGCTCAGCGGCAGCGACCTGACCGAGGCGGTCTGGGATGATTTCCACGCCTTTTACGAGGACACCGGCTCGCGCAAATGGGGGCGGCCCTATCTCAACCGGGCCTTCTTCTCCTGCGTCGGTGCGGCGATGGGCGAGCGGATCGTGCTGGTGATGGCGCGACGCGCAGGGCGCTATATCGCCGGCGCCATCAATTTCCGCGGCGCCAATACGCTTTACGGCCGCAACTGGGGCTGCATCGAGGATCACCCCTTCCTGCATTTCGAGGTCTGCTACCACCAGGCCATCGATTACGCGATCGCGCAGGGGCTCGCCCGCGTCGAGGCCGGCGCCCAGGGCGAGCACAAGCTGGCGCGCGGCTACCGCCCGGTGGTGACGCGCTCGCTGCACCATCTGGCCGAGCCCGGGCTGCAACGGGCGGTGGCGCATTTCCTGACACGTGAGCGGGCGCAGATCGCCGAGGCGCAGGCGGCGCTGGCGGCCGAAAGCCCGTTCCGCAAATCCGGCGATCCCGATGGCTGATCGGCAGGCTTCCGCAGCATCCGCCAGGCCGGCCTTCTGCGCGGACGGCGAACTGGGCTACCGGCGCAGCCTGACCGCCTTCGCGGAGGGGCCGCTGACGCTGGACGAGCCCTATCGGCTGGCGCATCTGCCACTGGTGGCGCCGAACCACCCCCGCGTAATCGCGCGGCAGGAGGGGCGATCCTACGAGATGGGCGTCCATCCGTGCGTCTACTCGCTGGTGTTGCCCGTCGACGGAGCTTTGCTGGCGGGCTCCGAGCCCTTCCAGCGGCTCGACGCCGAGATGCGCGCGGCCCCTTTTGCAGCGAAGATCGCCTGGGACATCCTGCCGCGACGGTCCGAGCGGCTGCATGCGACGCTGTGCGGCACGCTCTCGACCGGCGAGGCTCCGTCTGTCGACGACGGGACCCGGCAGGCCCTCGCCCGCATCGCGCCCTTCGCGGTCGATCTGCGCGGGCCCTTCTCGGGCAACGTCAATCGCGGGCGGATCTATCTGCGGGTCTATCCGGAGAAGCGGGACGGGCTGAACCCCATCCATGCGGTCCAGGCCGCCTTCGGGCGTCCGCCCGGCGATCTCTACCTCGTCGGGCTCTACAACCTGACCGACGATCTCGATGCCGGCGAGACCGCCGCGCTGGCGCAGATCATCGCGCGCTGGTGGGATATGTCGCTGCTGCGCTTCACCGTCGCGGATCTCTGGTTGCTCGGCGCCTGCGACGATCTGGTGCTGGATTCGCAGATCGCCGACAGGCTGGCCCTGCAGGCCGACGCGCCGATCCATGCGAAGCCGCCACGGCCTTGACGGCGACCGCCCGGGCGCGACAGGCTGGCGCCCCGTTCGTCCCGCCTGCCCCGGATGTCGCATGACCGCCTACGATCCCAGCAACGTCTTCGCCCGCATCCTGCGGGGCGAGCTGCCTTCCCACACGGTTTACGAGGACGAGGCGACGGTCGCGATCATGGACATCATGCCGCGGGCTGACGGGCATGTGCTGGTCATCCCCAAGGTGGCCTGCCGGAATGTGCTGGACGCGCCGCCCGAGGCGCTCCAGGCCGTCGCGCTGACGACGCAGCGGCTGGCGCGGGCCGTGAAGGCGGCCTTCGACGGCGACGGCGTCACCATCCAGCAGTTCAATGAGTCGGCCGGCGGACAGGTGGTGTTCCACCTGCATGTCCATGTCATTCCGCGCCATGACGGGATGTCCATGAAGCCCCACACCGGCGCGATGGAAAAGCCCGAGGTCCGACGGCGCTCTGAGCGGAACGCTCATGGCGCCAGCAGCCAGTAGGCGCCGCCGATGAGCGTCGCCTCCCCCGCCAACACCGCCAGCAGCACCCGCCTTCGGTCCAGCAGCATGATCGCGAGCGTGACCGAGAGCGCCCCGACCCGCAGGGCGAGCGGCACGGCGGCGAGCGCACCGGGCGGCGCCACGATCAGCTTGGCGACGATGCCGGCGAGAAGCGCCGTCGCCACCGCCCGCACCCATTCGAGCGCCGGCGAGTCGGCGTCGATGCGCCGCGAGAAGGCCACCGCGAGCCAGCGCCAGATCTCGGTCGGCAGCACCGCAAACAGCACCAGCGCGAGATAGGGCCAGAGCGGGCCGTCGAGCCAGGCGATCGGCGGGGTGATCGCGGTCGCCGTCATGGAGCCGCCTTCTTCGGCCGCAGCGCGAAGGCGATCGAGCCTGCGATCAGCCCGGCGACGATCAGGTCGAAGCCGCCACCGATGAAGCGGTCGCAGATCGGCGCCAGCGCGAGGCCCAGCACGATCGCCGCCACATCGCCGCGATGGCGCAGGCCCGCCGTGAGCGAGGCGAGGAAGAAGATCGGCGTCAGGCAGAGCAGCCCGGCGGCGAAAGGGATCGGCAGGGCCCCGATGAGGTAGTAACCCAGGAAGGTGCCGACCGAGCTCGTCGCCATGCAGGTGTTGGCGAAGCCGAGGAAATAGGCGACGCGCTGCGGCGGCGGGACGTGTGGCAGCCGGCGCAGCCCTTCCGTCCAGGCCGTCACCGCCACGTAATGCGCGAGCAGGAGCTGCATGCCGACGCCCTGCCCCGGGCGGCGCAGCAAGGGCAGGATCGCCACCGTCATCGGCAGGAAGCGCAGCGAAGCGAAGCCGACCGCGATCGCGATGGCGCTCCAGGCGGCGCCAGCCGCGATCGAGGCGAAGAAGATCACCTGCGAGGGGCCGGCCCAGACCAGCATGGTCGAGAGCACCGCGACCTCGACGGGATAGCCGACATCGCGCGCCAGCGAGCCGACGCCGATCAGCCCGAAGCCGACGACCCAGGCCGGCAGCGACAGCGCGTCGCGCATGCCGGCCAGCGCGACGCGCCACCAGCTCCAGTCTGCGGATACGGTCATCGGGGGATCAGCACGCGGCCAGTTCGGAGGGCGAAAAACCAACCCGGCCCCGCAAGGCGGGTCGGGCCAACCCTTGTAGCCCGCCCAGAGGAGCGCGCCGAGCCGTCGCGATATGCATCGGGCATTGCGCAGGCTGCAGGGACGACCGGCCGTGGCGGCGGTCTCAGCGCCCGCCCTTCATGAGGATTCCCAGCAGTTCGTTGCCGAAATCGACGATTTCCTTGGGGATGCCGCCGACCGCCTTCACGCCGAGATAGATCAGGTAGACGAAGGCGGGAACGAGGATCCAGCCGAGGATTTCCTCGAACAGCTTGCGCCGGCGCCGGCGCCGGTCGCGCTTTTCGAACCAGCTCAGCTTTTCCTTGCGCGCCGGAACAGCCTGTTCCGGCGCGGGCTCAGCCGCATGGGCGAGCAGCGTATCGGTCTTTCGCCTGAAGAACACGGTCTCAAGCCTTCGTCAGCGGGACCTTGGGGACGGTGCGGACCGAGCGCGGGGACTTGGGTGCCTCGGGCCCTTTGCCGCCGTCCCCCTTGCCGCCATCGCCCTTGCCGGCCTTGCCGGCCGGACCACTGCGGCGCGGCGCAGCTGCAGCGGGCTTGGCGGCGGCCGCCTTTGCGCGCGGCTTGCGCTCGCGCTTCTCGGCCGCGGCGGCCACGTCCTTCTCCGGCTTGGGCTTGACCGGGCCGTCGGGGAATTCGAGGCCGAGCACCTTGATGCCCGTCTCCGACTGCACGACCACGACCTTGACCGCGCCGCCGTTCTTGAGGCGCCCGAACAGCACCTCGTCGGCGAGCGGCGTCTTGATCGTCGACTGGATCAGCCGCGCCATCGGGCGGGCGCCCATCGCCTCGTCATAGCCGTTCTCGACCAGCCATTCGCGCGCCTCGTCCGAGAGCTCGATGGTGACGTTGCGATCGGCGAGCTGCGCCTCGAGCTGCAGCACGAACTTGTCGACGACGCGGGCGACGACCGTCTTCGGCAGATGGCCGAAGGAGATCACCGAATCGAGGCGGTTGCGGAATTCCGGCGCGAACAGCTTGTTGATCGCCTCCGTATCGTCGCCCTCGCGCTTCTGGCGGGTGAAGCCATAGGCGTTGCGGGCCATGTCGGCGGCGCCGGCATTGGTGGTCATGATCAGGATGACGTTTCGGAAGTCGACCTGCTTGCCGTTGTTGTCGGTCAGCTTGCCGTGGTCCATGACCTGCAGAAGGATGTTGAACAGGTCGGGATGGGCCTTCTCGATCTCGTCGAGCAGCAGCACGCTGTGCGGATGCTGGTCGATCTGGTCGGTCAGGAGCCCGCCCTGGTCGAAGCCGACATAGCCCGGAGGGGCGCCGATCAGCCGCGAGACGGTGTGGCGCTCCATATACTCCGACATGTCGAAGCGGATCAGCTCGACGCCGAGCGAGGTGGCGAGCTGGCGGGCGACCTCGGTCTTGCCGACGCCGGTGGGCCCCGCAAAGAGATAGCAGCCGATCGGCTTCTCGCCGTCGCGCAGGCCGGCACGGGCGAGCTTGATCGAGGAGGACAGCGCCTCGATCGCCTTCTCCTGGCCGTAGACGGTGCGTTTCAGCGTGGTCTCGAGGTTGCGCAGCACCTCGGCATCGTTCTTCGAGACGGTCTTGGCGGGGATGCGGGCCATCGTGGCGATCGCCGCCTCGATCTCCTTCACGCCGATCGTCTTCTTGCGCTTGTTCTCGGCGACCAGCATCTGCGAGGCGCCGGTCTCGTCGATCACGTCGATCGCCTTGTCCGGCAGCTTGCGGTCATGGATGTAGCGCGCCGAGAGTTCCACCGCCGCCTTGATGGCGTCGTTGGTGTAGCGCAGCTTGTGGAACTCCTCGAAATAGGGCTTCAGCCCTTTGAGGATCTCGATCGTGTCCGGAATCGAGGGCTCGCTAACGTCGATCTTCTGGAAGCGGCGAACGAGGGCCCGGTCCTTCTCGAAGTACTGGCGGTACTCCTTGTAGGTGGTCGAGCCGATGCAGCGCAGGCTGCCCGAGGCGAGCGCCGGCTTGAGCAGGTTCGAGGCGTCCATGGCCCCGCCCGAGGTCGCACCGGCGCCGATCACCGTGTGGATCTCGTCGATGAACATGATCGCCTTGGGGTGGGCCTCGATCTCCTTCATCACCTGCTTGAGGCGTTCCTCGAAATCGCCGCGGTAGCGGGTGCCGGCGAGCAGGGTGCCCATGTCGAGCGAGAAGACGGTGGCGTCTTCCAGCACCTCGGGCACCTGGCCGCGGGTGATCTTCAGCGCCAGCCCCTCGGCGATGGCCGTCTTGCCGACGCCGGGATCGCCGACCAGCAGCGGATTGTTCTTCTGCCTGCGGCAGAGGATCTGGATCGTGCGCTGGACCTCGGCCTCGCGGCCGATCAGCGGGTCGATCCGCCCGTCGCGCGCCTTGCGGTTGAGGTTGACGCAATAGGCGTCGAGCGCGCTTTCCTTCTTCTTCTTGTCCTTGTCGGCGTCGTTGACCGGATCGGCGGCACGCGAATCGCGCTGCTGCTCGGGCTCCTCCTCGACGCCGCGGACGGGCCGCGCCTCGCTCGCGCCCGGGCGCTTGGCAATGCCGTGGCTGATGTAGTTGACCGCGTCGTAACGGGTCATGTCCTGCTCCTGCAGGAAATAGGCGGCGTGGCTCTCGCGCTCGGCGAACATCGCCACCAGCACATTGGCGCCCGTCACCTCTTCCCGGCCCGACGACTGGACATGAATGACCGCGCGCTGGATCACGCGCTGGAAGCCGGCGGTCGGCTTCGAATCATCGCGCCCGTCGGTGACGAGATTGGCGAGTTCGGCGTCGATATAGTCGACGAGGTTGCGCCTGAGCGTGTCGAGATCGACGCTGCAGGCGCGCATCACCGCAGCCGCGTCCTGGTCGTCGACCAGCGCGAGCAACAGGTGTTCGAGGGTGGCGTATTCGTGATGGCGTTCGTTGGCGAGCGCCAGAGCCCGGTGAAGCGCCTGTTCGAGACTGCGCGAGAAACTCGGCACGGATTGCGCTCCTATTCCGATTTCGAGGGGATGAGCGAACTCAAGAGGCTACTTCTTCTCCATCACGCATTGCAGCGGATGCATGTGCTTGCGGGCCAGATCCATCACCAGCGTCACCTTGGTCTCGGCGACCTCGTAGGTGAAGATCCCGCATTCGCCAACGCCGTTCTGATGCACATGCATCATGATCTGCGTCGCCGCCGCGCGGTCCTTCTGGAAAAAGCGCTCGAGCACATGAACGACGAACTCCATGGGGGTGTAGTCGTCGTTCAGAAGCAGGACACGGTAGAGATTGGGCTTGCGCGTGCGCGTCCGGGTCAGGACGGCCGTGCCGGCGCCCTCGCGTCCGCCATCGGCCGGCGGCCCCGCCCGGCGCGGCCGGTCGGCCATGAACGGCCCGGTCCCGACGGAAGCGGCGCATGAGCCGGCGCCGGCCGCCCTGCTGCTGCCCTCCGCCCGCCTCGTGCTCGCAACCGTCGTTCTCAAGTTCGATCCCTGTCGTGACCCGCCCGACATAATGCTTCGCGGATGAATTTACAGACCTCGCGGCTGCTTCGCCAGTGCGATCGCGCGGCTGATGCATAACTTCGGCGTCGCAGGGCCGCGGCTTGACCCGCGCCCCCCGCCGGCCATAAGCCCGGCGCCTCAGCAGACGGGAGATGCCGCCCATGACCGCCAATGCCATCGTCACCGTCGGTGCCGATCTCGCCGCCCCGGTCCGCTTCGGCAACCGGTTGCCGCTGGCGCTCATCGCCGGGCCCTGCCAGATGGAAAGCCGCGACCACGCCCTAGAGATGGCCTTCGCGCTGAAGGAGATCGCCGAGGAACTCGGCATCGGCCTCGTCTTCAAGACCTCCTTCGACAAGGCCAACCGCACCAGCGTCAAGGCGGCGCGCGGCATGGGCCTCGCCGCGGCGCTGCCGGTCTTCGCCGAGATCCGCGCGCAGACGGGCCTGCCGGTGCTGACCGACGTCCACGAGGTCGAGCAGTGCGCCGCGGTCGCCGAATGCGTCGATGTGCTGCAGATCCCGGCCTTCCTGTGCCGTCAGACGGACCTGCTGGTCGCCGCCGCCCGGACAGGCCGCGTCGTCAACGTCAAGAAGGGCCAGTTCCTCGCCCCCTGGGACATGGTCAACGTCGCCGCCAAGATCACCGAGAGCGGCAACCCCAATGTGATGCTGACCGAGCGTGGCGCCTCCTTCGGCTACAACACGCTGATCTCGGACATGCGGGCCCTGCCGATCATGGCGCAGACGATCGGCGCGCCGGTGATCTTCGACGCGACGCATTCCGTGCAGCAGCCCGGCGGCAAGGGGTCATCCTCGGGCGGGCAGCGCGAATTCGTGCCCGTGCTGGCACGCGCTGCGGTCGCCGTCGGCGTCGCCGGCGTCTTCATCGAGACGCATGAGGACCCCGACATCGCCCCCAGCGACGGCCCCAACATGGTGCCGCTCTCGGCCTTCCCTGCGCTGATCGCAGAGCTGCAAGGCTTCGATCGACTTGCCAAGGCGAGAGCCCAGCCTACGCTGGCTTATGTCTGAAACACCGCCTCCGGGAACGGCCGCCGCGCCGGCCCCCACCTCGCTGCCCGCCCTCATCCTCGTCCTCGGCGCCTGCGGCTTCGCCTCGACCTTCACGATGCGGATCATCGATCCGCTGATTCCGACGCTCGCCGGCGAATTCGCGCGCAGCGTGCCGCAGATCGTGATGATGGTGACGGGGTTCTCGCTGGCCTATGCGCTCGGCCAGCCCTTCCTCGGGCCGGTCGCCGATGCCATCGGCAAGATCCGGACGATCCTGACCTGCCTAATCGCGCTGGCCCTGTTCTCGACGGTGGCCGCGCTCTCGCAGTCCTACGAGATCATGACGGTGGTACGCGCCGTCACCGGCATCGCCGCGGGCGGGATCATCCCCATCGCCATGGCCGCGATCGGCGACCGCGCCCCGATGCAGGAACGCCAGATCGCGCTCGGGCGCTTCCTCGTCCTGATGATCATCGGGCAGATGTCGGGCTCGGCCTGTTCCGGGCTGATCGCCACCCATGCCGGCTGGCGGGCCGCCTTCCTCTCGGCGGCCATCGTCGCCGCGCTGGCGGCGGTGCTGGTCGCGCTGGTCCTCAAGCCGCGACGCAACGTGACGCGCGCCAGGCTCAGCGTCGCGGGTGCGCTCGCCAACTACCGCATCGTGTTCGCCAACCCGCGGACCAAGCTGCTCTACGGGCTGGTGGTGATCGAGGGCCTCCTGCTGTTCGGCATCCCGGCCTATGTCGCCGCGATCCTGTTCGCGCGGTCGGGTGTCGGTCCGGCCGAGGCCGGTCTCGTCATCGCCGGGATGGGCTTCGGCTGCCTGGTCTACGGGCTGATGACGCGCATCCTGGTCGAGCGGCTCGGCCCCACATTGATGACGCGCCTCGGCGGGGTGGTCTGCGCGATCGGCCTCTCCCTCTTCGCCTTCGACTGGGTCTGGTGGAGCGCGATCCCGCTCTTCGCTCTGCAGGGCTTCGGCTTCTTCCTGCTGCACGGCACGTTCCAGGCACAGGCGACGGAACTCGCCCCTGCCGCCCGCGGATCCGCCATGGCCTTGTTCGCCTGCTGCTTCTTCCTCGGCCAGGCCACCGGGCCGCTGGCGATGGGCGCGGCGATGAGCGTCCTGGGAACCCCGATCGCCATCCTCGCCTTCGCGATCGCGATCGCCCTGTTCGGCTATCTCACGCCACGCATCCTGCCGGTCCCGCGCAGCCGGACCTGACATCCGATAAAATGCGAAACATCGCGGAGTTTCATCGATTGACGGAACGGAATCGCAACCTCTCGCCAGCATAACATCCGGCATCGTGAACGGCTTCAGGCCTCCGGCGCTCGCTCGGATAGTCATGGGGCCATCGCTAGAGTTGTGAGGCTGCGATGCGCCAGTCCTATCGGGATGCTGTCTTCGGGTTTGCCCGCCGTTTCCGCCGCGATGAATCCGGCGCAACCGTTACGATGTTCGCGTTCGCCGGCGTCGCGCTGATCTGCATGGCCGGAGCGGTCGTCGACTACGGGCGGCTCAGCAAGGCCCATTCCGGCCTGCAAGCGGCGACCGATTCCGCCGCGCTCGCTGCCGCCCGGCTGCCCAGCAAGGATGCAGCCACCATGCGTGCGGCGGCCGACAAGTTCTTCATCGCCAACACGAGCGGCATGGCTGGCCAGAACATCCAGATCACCAAGTTCGACTTTCAGGAATCGTCGGGCACCGTGACGATCGAGAGCAGCGGCGTGCTCGACACCTCGCTGATGTCGATCATCGGCATCACGACGATGGGGTTCAGCTCGCGCGCCGCCGCGCTGAAGGAAGTGACCGGTACCGTCGAAATGGCGCTCGTGCTCGACAACACCTGGTCGATGTCGGACAGCGCCGGCGGCGGCGGCTCCAAGATCACCGTGCTGAAATCGGCAGCGAAAAACCTGGTCAACACGGTCCTCGCCCAGGGCGGCACCAACGTGAAGATCGGCATCGTGCCCTTCGCCGACTACGTCAATGTCGGCGTCGGCAACCGCAACCAGGCCTGGATGTCCGTCCCCGCCGACTATTCGACGACGACCACCACGCCCGCCGTTCCCTACAGCTGCAAGACGATCTCGACGAAGCAGGTCTGCACGAAGGGGGCGCCGAAGACCTGCACCTCGACGACCGACGGCGTCGTCTCGACCTATGACTGCACACCGCAGACCTGCGTCCAGCAGCCGATCACGCCCTATCAGTCCTGCAGCGGCCCCACGCCCGCCAAGACGACCGTGACCAACTACAAGTGGTACGGCTGCGTCCTGTCGCGCAAGACCGGCGAACTTCGCCTGAACGACAGCGAGCCGACCTCGCCCTATACGGGCTTCCTCGGCACCAGCCAGCGCTGCCTCAACCCGATCGTGCCCCTGACCTCCGACAAGGCCGTCCTGACCAGCGCGATCGACAACCTGATCATCAACATCGGCGGCTACAAGCCCTCGACCTATATCCCGGGCGGGCTGATCTGGGGCGTCAACGTGCTCTCCCCCACCGCGCCCTTCGCGGAGGCCAAGGCCTACGACACCGCCAACAAGATGCCGCGCAAGGCGCTGGTGCTGATGACCGACGGCGCGAACACGCTCTATTTCCGGAATTCGGACGGCACCCACCAGGCCGTGCGGAACAATGGCGACGTGACCACCACCAATCTCGATACCTCGAAGATCTGCGACTACGCGAAGTCGAAGAAGATCGAGGTCTTCACGGTCGCCTTCGCCGTCACGGACGTGGCCGCGAAGACCATGCTGCAGGGCTGCGCGACCAGCGCCGGTCACTATTACGACGCAACCGACGCCGCCGCCCTGACCGCCGCCTTCCAGTCGATCGGCCAGTCGCTGACCAGCCTGCGCCTGTCGCAGTGAGACCTGACGGCCCGGCCGCCCGGCCGGGCCGTCAGCGCCCGCGATAGGGCGCGACGCCCTGGTCGGGCAGCCAGAGGCCCTTGGGCGGCTCGCCCGTCTGCCAGAAGACATCGATCGGGATGCCGCCGCGCGGATACCAGTAGCCGCCGATGCGGAACCATTCCGGCTCGAGCAACTCGACCAGCGTCTTGCCGATGCCGACGGTGCAGTCCTCATGGAAGGCGCCGTGGTTGCGGAAGGCGCCGAGATAGAGCTTCAGCGACTTCGACTCGACCAGCCATTTCCCCGGCAGATAGTCGATCACGAGGATTCCGAAATCGGGCTGGCCGGTGACCGGGCAGATCGAGGTGAACTCCGGGCAGGTGAAGCGCGCCAGATAGGGCGTCCCGCCATGGGGATTGGGGACGCGGTCGAGGCGCGCCTCCTCCGGCGAGGCGGGCAGCCCGGTCTGCTGCCCGAGTTGCAAGGTCGCGGCATCGAGGGACATGGAAGGCTCCTGAGGTTGGCCGCCTTCTAGAGCAAGGTCATGCCGGGTGGGAACCGGTTTTCGCGGGCGCCGGTGCCGCAGCCCTCACCAGAACCAGATCGGGCGGCCGGCGACCTGGCAGAGACCGACCCAGTACAGCACCGTCACGGCGACCGAGGACAGCACGATGCCCCGCGAGGGCCGGCGGTTGTTGGACAAGATCTGGAACATAGTCGTCTCCCGATGGAACAGCGCCGCTCTCGGCATCGGCAGGTCCGCAAGCGGCAGGCCGTTCCGGGGGGCACAGGCGACGGTCGCAGGAGGCAACCGGACGACTCTCTCGGGCAATCGGGGCTTCCCGCGGGCCGGGCGCTTGGCTAGAAGCACGGCCGACGCCCTCCCCTGTGCCCGCCACGGAGCCCTTCCATGACCGCGATCATCGACATCATCGGCCGCCAGATCCTCGATTCCCGCGGCAACCCGACGGTCGAGGTCGATGTGGTGCTGGAGGACGGCTCGATGGGCCGCGCCGCCGTGCCGTCAGGCGCCTCGACCGGCAAGCACGAGGCCGTCGAACTGCGCGACGGCGACAAGAGCCGCTATCTCGGCAAGGGCGTGCTCAAGGCGGTCGAGGCCGTCAACGTCGCGATCGCCGAGCAGCTCGTGGCGATGGACGCCGAGGACCAGGTCGCCATCGACGAGGCGATGATCGCGCTCGACGGCACGCCCAACAAGAGCAAGCTCGGCGCCAATGCCATCCTCGGCGTCTCGCTCGCCGTGGCCAAGGCCGCGGCCGAAGCGGCCGGCCTGCCGCTCTACCGCTATGTCGGCGGCACCTCGGCGCGCGTGCTGCCCGTGCCGATGATGAACATCGTCAATGGCGGCGCCCATGCCGACAACCCGATCGACTTCCAGGAATTCATGATCATGCCGATCGGCGCGCCCTCCTTCTCGGAGGGGCTGCGGATGGGCTCGGAGATCTTCCACACGCTGAAGAAGAAGCTGCACGACGCCGGCCACAACACCAATGTCGGCGACGAGGGCGGCTTTGCCCCCAACATCAAGTCTGCGGAAGCCGCGCTGGACTTCGTCATGTCCGCGATCGAGGCCGCCGGCTACAAGCCGGGCGAGGACATCGCGCTGGCGCTCGACTGCGCCGCGACCGAGTTCTTCAAGGACGGGTCTTACGTCTATGAGGGCGAGCGCAAGAGCCGCGATCCCAAGGCGCAGGCGAAGTACCTCGCCAAGCTCGTCGGCAGCTACCCGATCGTCTCGATCGAGGACGGCATGTCCGAGGACGACTGGGAGGGCTGGAAGGCGCTGACCGACCTCGTCGGCTCCAAGTGCCAGCTCGTCGGCGACGATCTCTTCGTCACCAACGTCACCCGCCTGTCGCGCGGCATCAAGGAGAAGACGGCCAACTCGATCCTGGTCAAGGTCAACCAGATCGGCTCGCTGACCGAGACGCTGGCGGCCGTCGAGATGGCGCAGCGCGCCGGCTACACCGCCGTGATGTCCCACCGCTCGGGCGAGACCGAGGATTCGACCATCGCCGACCTTTCGGTCGCGACGAATTGCGGGCAGATCAAGACCGGCTCGCTGGCCCGTTCCGACCGGACCGCCAAGTACAACCAGCTGCTCCGGATCGAGGAGGAGCTCGGCGCCCAGGCGGTCTATGCCGGCCGCAGCGCGCTGAAGGCCCTGGCCTGAGCCGTCACAGGCGCGGCAGCAGGCTGGAGGCGCGCGACAACGTCCAGATGCCGGCCGCGCCGACGACACCGACCGCCCCGGACATCGCGTCGCCGACGCGGGCGACCGGGGTGGGCATCGCCACGCCCAGAACCCTCAGTTGCGGCTGGGACGGCGCGCCGCCTTCCACGGCCACAGCCTGAACGGCGGGAGCGATCTGGAGCGGAGTGGCCTCCGCGGTCACCACCGCCCGCTCGATGACGGGGCGACGCGGAGGATACGGCTGGACCGTCGCCGCGGCCTGCGCCTGCACGAGATGGACCCGCGGCTCGGCGGCAGCCGGCCGCTCCTGCCGCAGGGCGGCGATGTCGGTCGCAGGCTGCTTCCAGTCGAGCGACATCGGCATCACGATCGCCGCCGGGCTGATCAGCCCCTGGGCGGCCCGCAGCGGCGGCTCGCTGGCCGTGGCATCCTGATGGCGCTCGCGGATCTTGCCGTCCGACGCCACGGGCGAGACCCAGCGCTCCTGCCGTGCGCCGGCAGCCTCGGTTTGGGCGGATGCGCCGAAGAACGGCAGCGGAATGCCCGCAGGCAGGGCGAGCACGGCCGCCGCCAGTGCGGAGGCCGCGACCGAGACGGTCGCCTGTGCGCCGACGCCCCGCAGGAACCTGGCCGTGGCCTTGAAGACCGAATCCGTCATGTCCGACTACCCTCCGTGAACGGACTCACAAGAGCGGGCGCGTTCGGCCCCGCGAGGGCCGAAGCGCGGAGCAATTGCGGCGTTTCATCTCGCATTGTTTCCCGAGCCATGCGCCGGGGGCGCGGCAGCGCGGATTTCGCGCGGGGGCCATGCAGCCCGGGCGCTAACGCGTGGCCGACGAAACGGGCGATACCGGCTGATGCATCAGACCGCCCCCCTGTCGGAAGCCGCCCGCCTGCGAGAGCGGCGCCTGTGGCGGCTGGCCTTTGCCGGCATGGTGCTGGCGATGCTGATCTTCGGCTCGAATTTCGTGGTCAGCCGACACGCGGTGCTGAACGGCCTGACCTCGCATGACCTCCTCGCCTTGCGCTTCGGCATCGCGGGCCTGCTGCTGCTGCCGGGTTTCGTCGCCGGCGGCGTGAAAAGCTGCAACGGGATCGGCTGGGGCCGCGGCGTGCTGCTCGCGGTGATGAGCGGCTTCCCGATGAGCTATCTGCTGCTGACCGGCGTGACCTATGCGCCGGCCGCCCATGGCGCGACGATCGGGCCCGGTCTCGTCACGGTGATCTCGATCATCGGCAGCGTCGCGCTGTTCGGCGCGATCATCACGCGCCAGCTCGTCGTCGGCATCGTCGCCGTGCTGCTCGGCCTGGCCTGCCTCGGCATTGCCGGCACGACCCACACCAACCCCTCGATCCTGTTCGGTGACCTCTGCTTCGTCGGCGTCGGGCTGATCTGGGGCATGTATCCGCTGCTTGTGCAGCTCTGGCGGCTCGACCCGCTGAAGGCGACCAGCGTGGTCGCCGTGCTGTCGATGGCCTATCTGCCGTTCTACGCGCTGTTCTTCTTCCGCGGCTTCGACGTCGCGCCCTGGTGGGTCATCGTGCTGCACGGCATCAACCAGGGGGTGCTGAACGTCATCCTCGGCCTGTGGCTGTGGAGCGTCGCGGCGCGGCGGATGGGGCCGGCGGTGGCCGGGCGCTTTCCTCCGACGATTCCGATCATCGGCACGCTGCTCGCCATCCCCGTGCTGGGCGAGATCCCGAGCGGGCTGCAGGTCGCCGGCATCGGCCTGATCATCGCGGGCCTGTTCGTGGCCTCCTGGCGGCGTTCAGCCCGCCCGGCGGCTTAGCCGCATCACGCCGAGATTCCAGCCGACAGCGATGGCGCACGGCCGTCAGATGCAGCGCCGCCAGCGCGAGGCCAAAGCCGATCAACGGGAGCGCGCCGTTGGCGAGGACGGCGGCCGTGGCGGGGCCGCCGATGCGCGGCTGCAGCATCGCGATCATGCTGCTGAGAACGACCGGCAGGGCCGCGAGCGAACCCGACCAACCCGGTCCGACATGGGCGCTCAGCGTCGTCACCGCGCCGGCGAGAACCGCGACGAAGCCCGCCCGCATCGGGATGAGATACCACGGCCGGCCGGGTGGCCGGTCGGGGCGCGCCGAGAGAAAGGGGCGGAACAGACGATGCAGCCCGCCATAGATCGCGATCGTCGCGACCGTCAGCAGGGGGAAGGACGGCTCGATGACGCGCAGGATAAGCAGCGTCGCGCACCAGGCCGCCAGCGCGGCGGCGAGGCAGAGCACCGTGCCGAAGCGCTGGGCCAGCAGCACATAGGCGCAGCTCAACCCGGCATTGGCGATGTTGGAGGTCATGGCGCCGAGCGCACTCTCGCTGATGAAGGCCGCATCGTGCTCGATGGCGAGGAAGACCAGGACCGGCCCGGCCGAGATCGGCAGCGTCGCGATCAGGGCCGCAATCAAGGGCCCGCTGCGCTCGGCCAGCAGCGAGCAGCCGACGACGATGGCGGCGGCGGTCGCCATCTTCGCCGCCAGCATCAGGAACCAGGGGTCGATCACGGCGCGGCGGGGATGTCGCCCCTCGCCCAGCCTTCCTTGGTCTGCGCGACGAAGTCTTCCAGCCGCCCCTCGGCGATGGCGGCGCGCAGGCCGGCCATCAGCTCCTGGTAATAGGCGAGGTTGATCCAGGTCAGCAGCATCTTGCCGAGCATCTCCTCGGCCTTGACGAGGTGGTGGAGATAGGCGCGCGACCAGCCGTTCGCGGCCGGGCAGGACGAGCCCTCGTCGACCGGGCGCGGATCATCGGCATGCCTGGCGTTCTTCAAGTTCATCCGGCCGAAGCGGGTGAAGATCTGACCGTGGCGGCCGGCCCGCGTCGGCATCACGCAGTCGAACATGTCGATGCCGCGGCGCACCGCCTCGACGATGTCGTCGGGCGTGCCGACGCCCATGCGGCTCGACCGTCTCGATCATCGCCAGCATGATCTCCTGCGGCTCGCCGACCGCCAGTCCGCCGACGGCATAGCCCTTGAGGTCCATCGCCGCGAGTTCGCGCGCGCTCTCGACGCGCAGATGCGGCACGGCTCCGCCCTGGACGATGCCGAAGAGCGCCCGGCCGGGATGATGGCCGAAGGCGTCCTTGCAGCGCTGCGCCCAGCGCAGCGACAGGCGCATCGCCTTCTCGGCGACGGCATCCTCGCAGGGCAGCGAAACGCATTCGTCGAGCTGCATCACGATGTCGGAGCCGAGCAGGTTCTGGATCTCGACCGAGCGCTCCGGCGAGAGCATGTGCTTGGAGCCGTCGATATGGGAGCGGAAGGCGACGCCCTCCTCGGTCAGCTTGCGCAGATTGGCGAGCGACATCACCTGAAAGCCGCCGGAATCGGTCAGGATCGGGTGCGGCCAGTTCATGAAGCGGTGCAGGCCGCCGAGCCCGGCAACGCGCTCGGCGCCGGGCCGCAGCATCAGGTGATAGGTGTTGCCGAGCACGACATCGGCGCCGAGTGCCCGCACCTGGTCGGGATACATTCCCTTGACCGTCGCGGCCGTGCCCACCGGCATGAAGGCCGGCGTGCGGATGACGCCGCGCGGCATGCGGATCTCGCCCGTCCGGGCGGCGCCGTCGCGGGCGTGGAGGTGGAAGCTGAAGTCGGTCGCGGGAGCGGGGGCGGCCGGCACGGACGGGGGCGATGCGGTCATGGCCCGCGAGGTAGCCGCCGCGATGTCAGGCCTCGGGCTGCGCTTGGTAGGACTGGCGCAACGCGAAGACGAGGATGCCGACCGTCAGCCAGAGACGCACCGTCGCGAAGGAGAAGATGAAGACCATCGACAGCAGGCTCTTGAGCGCCACGGGCAGCGCGGAATGCTGCCACATCTGGGTCACCCATCCGCGGACATAGCCCTGAATGGGGTGCAGCAGGACCGCCACCACCGCCACAAGCAGAACGCCGGGGATGAGCCAGCGCGCATGGTCCCCAAACCGCCTGATCGCCCTGAGCAGGCTGGGTTTCGACGCCTCGTCGACCTGCAGCACCATCAGCAGCACGAGCGCGGCGACGAGGGCGCTCCAGAGGCGGCCGGCATGGCTGGCCTGATCGAAGGCGATGCCATCGAAGCCGAGCATGAACTCGCCCGGCCGGCCGGTCAGCCCGGTCATCGCCGCCACCGCCGTCGCCGCCACGAGCAAACCGAAGATCGGCGGCAGCACGGCCCGCGCCATCCCGATCTGCTGGCTCAGGCCGAGCAGACCGAGCCCGCTGCGTCCGTCGGTGGCCAGCACCATCCGCCAGGTCACGATGACGAAGGCGAGCAGCAGCGCGATGTTGGCCAGCATGATGGCGGGCAGCGCGATCAACCCGCCCGCGAAGGCGATGACCCGCATCGTCGCCGCGACCAGCAGCCAGGGCACTGCCTCCAGCAGGCGAAACGGGCCGAAGGAGACGTTCGGGAAGGCGGGGCGCGTTGCAGCAGACGGAGCAGTCATGGGTCGGACCATAACTGCGGATTCTCAAGCCCGCGTTGCTCCGACGCTTCAAATGTCCAGCGTTGGGGTCGATCCCACCGCTTCACGCCGCCGTTTTCACACTCGCCGCGTAGATCTCCGGCTTGAAGCCCACGATCGTGCGGTCGCCGAGGTCGAGCACCGGGCGCTTGATCATCGAGGGCTGAGCCAGCATCAGGGCGATCGCCGTGTCGGCGTCGAGACCCTGCCTGTTGGCCTCCGGCAGGGCGCGGAAGGTCGAGCCGGCCCGGTTCAGCACGGTCTCCCAGCCATGCTCGCCGACCCAGCGCGCGAGCGCAGCGCGATCGATCCCGCTCGCCTTGTAGTCATGGAAGGCATGCGCGACGCCCTGCCCGTCGAGCCAGGCGCGCGCCTTCTTCATCGTGTCGCAATTCTTGATGCCGTAGATGGTGATCATGCCAGCCCCGATGGGTGAGGATTCGTCGGCCTGACGGCCCGGACCGCGCCTTCGCCCGGCATCGGCTCCCGGAATCGAGGAGATTTGCATGGCGACGCTCGATCTCGCGGATAGCACGGATCCCCGGGCGCCTGGAACGGGACTGCCGCATCGGCGCTGGAAGGCTCATCCGCGTCCCGGCATCGACTTCCCCGACATCAACACCGTGGCGGAGGATGCTGCGGTGATCCAGCGGGCGGTGAGCGACCTGGCGGGGGCGCTCCATGACGATGTCGCCATCGTTGCAGGGATCGATCTGGGCGGCGCGGCTCTTGCCGGCGCCGTCGCCAGCGCCCGCGGCCTCGGCTTCATGCATGTCCGGAAGGTCGGCTCACTGCGCACCGACATCGTCCGCAGTGTCGTCGCCAGCCACGACATCGGGCACGGTCTCGCGCTCACGAAAGGCCTGAAGGTCGCCGGCCGGCACATCGCCCTCATCGACGATTGTCTTCTGAGCGGCGCCACCGTTCTCGCGTCGGCGCGGTTGCTGCGCGACCTCGGGGCGCATTGCAACCAGGCGCTGTTCGCCTTCGAGATCGAAGGGCTCGGTGGCCGGGCCTCGCTGGCTCGGGCGGGAATCGCGACCCATGCGGTGGCGACCGTGCCACCGCAGGAGCCCGTCATCGGCTGAACGGGATCAGGGCCGCTTGGGGATTTCCAGCCCGCGCTGGACGGCCGGCCGCGCCAGGCCGCGCTCGAGCCAGGCCGGCACGGCCTTCAGGCTGGCGTAATCGACCAGTTCGCCCGCGCCATAGAAGCCGACGAGGTTGCGCACCCAGCCGAGCAAAGCGATGTCGGCAATCGTATAGTCGGCGCCCATGATCCAGTCGCGGCCCGTCAGCCTGTCCTCCAGCACACCCAGCAGGCGCTTGCTCTCATTGGCGTAGCGGTCGCGCGGGCGCTTGTCCTCGTAGTCCTTGCCGGCGAATTTGTGGAAGAAGCCGAGCTGACCGAACATCGGGCCGACGGCTGCCATCTGGAACATCACCCACTGGATCGTCTCGTAGCGGGCGACGGGATCGGTGGGCAGCAACCGGCCGGTCTTCTCGGCGAGATAGATCAGGATCGCGCCCGATTCCCACAGGGCGAAGGGCTTTCCGCCCGGGCCGTCGGGATCGATGATCGCCGGGATCTTGCCGTTGGGGTTCAGCGACAGGAACTCCGGCCCCCAGGTCTCGTTCTGGCCGATGTTGATGGTATGCGGCTCGTAGGGAAGGCCGAGTTCCTCCAGCGCGATCGAGACCTTCACGCCATTGGGGGTCGGCAGCGAATAGAGCTGGATGCGGTCGGGGTGCTGGGCGGGCCAGCGCTGCGTGATCTTGAAGGCGGAGAGGTCTGCCATGGCGGGCTCCGGGAGGGGGACGGCAGCGCTGATGGGCGCCGGATCGACTGGGAGATAGTCGCGCCGGCCGGCCGCGCAATCGCGCCCGCGCCGCATGGAGCGCATCGTGACCGCGCGCTCAGCGCGGGGCGGGCGCCGCAAGCGCCTCATGGCGCGGGCTTGCGGCCGGCCCCTGCTCGGACCTGAAGGTGGTGATGGCCTCTTCCAGAAGTGTCTCCAGCGAGGGGCCGGCGTCGTCGCAGATGATCGGCCGCAGCCGCGTCTCGACCAGCGAGAGATGGCTGCTCATCGCCTTGACCGCCCTGCCGCGCTCGCGGCCCGCCAGCGCCTTGAAGATCAGCCGGTGCTCCTCGCAGCCGCAGGCCGAGCCCAGCGTCGTCTCGTAGCGTTTCACCAGCATGATCGTCCGGCCGATCAGCTCATGAGCCTGACGCTGGACGATCGGGTTGCCGATCATCTCCGCCAGCAGGAAATGGAACTCGGCCGAGAGTTTTTGCCATGTCGCCTGGTCGCCGCGGCGCAGGGCGTCGGCCTCCGCGTCGACATGCTCGCGCAGCCGCGCGATCTGGGCCTCGGTCAGGTGGTCGGCGAGATGGGCGACCATGCCGCTCTCGAGGATGCGGCGGGCCTCGTAGACGATCCGGCCCTCGCGCAAATCCGGCTCGATGGTGAAGGCGCCGCGGTTCTTGACGATCTCCAGCAGCCGCTCGTGGCCGAGCCGGTGCAGCACCTTGCGGATGCGCTCGCGGCTGACCCCGAAGATCTCGGCGAGACGATGCTCGCCGAGCTTGGTGCCGCCCGGCAGCGAGCCCCCCAGCAGCAGGCGCGAGAGGATCGTGTGGATCGCCGCTTCGTTCATGCCCACCCGTCTCGACAGCACAGCCCACTCGGCCGGAAGCGACCGTCGCGAAGCCCCATCCTAGCACCGATGGGGCGAATTTTTATGCACATTCAAAAAGCGATTGTGCACAAATTTGACGCCTGAGCCTGTTCGTGCAGCACGCTCTGGGATCGAGAGACAGATTCCGAAATCGATCGTAACATTCTGTTTTACGGAGCTTTTCGTCTCGTACGACTGTTGAGCGCCGTGCTGGCACGCCGGTTGCTGACGCCTGTTCCCGTCCGCGCCACCGAGGAGCGCGCCCAATGTTCGAAAGGTCCGACCATGGATAAGCCGTTCGCAGGCATGCCGAGCCGCCGCGCCCTCCTCAAGGGCGGCGCCGTCGCGACGGCGCTGGTCGCCGCTCCCTCGGTGTTGCGGGCCCAGACGAAGGAACTCGTCGTCGGCGGCGCGGCCGGGCACAAGCCCTGGGTCGAGCAGACCGTCGTGCCGATGTTCGAGAAGAAATACGGCTGCAAGGTGATCTTCGAGGGCACCCGCTCGCTGGTGAACCTCGAGAAGATGCAGAAGAACAAGGACAAGCCCTATATGTCGGTCGTCCAGATGGACGATCCGGTCATGATCCTGGCGGTCAAGGAGGGGCTGCTGGAGCCGCTCACCGTGGCTAAGGCGCCGAACATGGCCGACCTCCTGCCGGGCTCGACCCATATGGACGGCATGTGGGCCAATTATCTGCAGCCCTGGCTCGGCGTCGCCTACAGCAAGACCGCGATGAAGACCCCGCCCTCGTCCTGGGCCGAGATGTTCGAGCCGAAATACAAGGGCCGCATCGTCATCCCCTCGCTGCAGAATACGGAAGGCCTGCCCTCACTCTTCGTCGCCGGCCTGCTCGCGGGCGGGACGATGGAGAGCGTCCAGAAGGACACCGATGCCGGCTTCAAGAAGCTCGCCTCGCTGAAGCCGAACCTGCTGACGATCTACACGCAGCAGCCGCAGGCCTTCAATCTGCTCGAGCAGGGCGAGGCCTGGATGATCGGGCCGGCGATGTCGTCCTATGCGCTGGAGCGCAAGGCGGCCGGCGCGCCGATCGACCTCGCCGCACCGAAGGAAGGCGTCTTCGCCATGCCGTCGGGCATCGCGGTGGTGAAGGGCGCGCCGCAGCAGGAACTCGCCTTCGCCTATGTCAACGAGCTGCTCGGCGCCGAGCTGCAGAACCGGCTCGCCGGGCCGACGTTCTCGATCGGCACCAACAAGGCGGTGCCGAAGCCGGCGGGGCTGGGCGCCGACGTGAAGATCCACCAGATCGACTGGGCCAATGTCGCGGCCCAACGCGGCGACTGGATCAAGCGCTGGGATCGCGAGATGGCGATCTGAGCATGAGCCAGGGTTTCCTGTCCGTCGCGGGAGCGGCCAAGACCTTCGGCGCCGCCACCGTGCTCGACGGCGTCGACCTCGCGATGGACCGCGGCGAGTTCGTCTCGCTGCTGGGCCCCTCGGGCTGCGGCAAGACCACGCTGCTGCGGATCGTCGCCGGGCTGATGCGGCCCGACCAGGGCCGTGTCGCGCTCGACGGACAGGACATCACCCGGCTGCCGCCACACCGGCGCGACGTCAGCGTCGTGTTCCAGAGCTATGCGCTGTTTCCGCATCTCACGGTGGCGGAGAATGTCGCCTTCGGCTTGCGGGCGCGCGGCGCGCCCTCGGGCGAGATCGCACCGGCGGTGGCGCGTTTTCTCGATCTCGTGCAGATGGGCGCCTATGCCGAGCGCTCGATCAAGGCGCTGTCGGGCGGCCAGCAGCAGCGCGTGGCGGTGGCGCGCGCGCTCGTCGTCGGGCCGAAGCTTTTGCTGCTCGACGAGCCCTTCTCGGCGCTCGACCGCAAGCTGCGCGAGACCATGCAGATCGACCTGAAGCGCCTGCTGCGCGAGGTCGGCACCACTGCGATCTTCGTCACGCATGATCAGGACGAGGCGCTGACGATGTCGGACCGGATCGCGGTGATGCATCGCGGCCGGATCGAGCAGCTAGATACGCCGGCCGCGATCTATGCCAAGCCGGCGACGCCGTTCGCGCTGGGCTTCGTCGGGCTGTCGACACGGCTTCCCGGCACGGTGACCGACTCCACCGACGGCATCGTCACGGTGGCGACGCAGGCCGGCCCGCTGCGCGGCCCGGGCCACTTCCTGCCCGGCAGCCCGGTTCTGCTCGGCGTGCGGCCCGAGCGCATCGCGCTCGACCATGGCGGCGCGAACCGGATCGAGGCGCAGCTCGCGGACGCCGCCTTCCAGGGGGCGCGGGTGCAGTTGCATTTCCAGGCCCCGCCCGACGGGCAGATCCTTGTCGAGACGCCGTCCCTGCCGGCTGCGGCGGGTCCCGGCACGTCGCTGAAGATGTCCTGGGCGATCGACGACACGCTGGTCTACCCCGCGCCGGCAGAAGCGGCATGAACGCGTCGCGACGCCTCGATCCCGTGCTGCTGCTGGCGCTGCCGGCGGTGCTTTATCTCGCCATCGTCTATGGCGTCCCGTTGATGATGCTGCTCGGCCGCAGCATCCTCAGCGGCGGCACCCCGTCGCTCGCCCCCTTCGTGGCCTTCCTGTCCGACCCCTTCAGCTGGACCGTGATCGGCAACACGCTGCGGATCGCGGTGCTGGTGACGCTGCTGTGCCTGCTGATCGGCTATCCGACGGCCCTGGCGCTGGCGCGGGCGCGCGGCGCGGCGCAGGCTCTGATCCTGGTGGCGATCATCCTGCCGCTCTCGGTCGGCGTCGTGGTCAAGGCCTTCGCCTGGCAGATCGTGCTGCGGCGCGACGGCGTGGTCTCGCAACTGATGATGGGCCTGGGCCTGTGGAGCGAGCCGCAGCGCCTGCTCTTCACCGAGGCCGGCCTCGTGATCGGCGCGGCCAATGTCTTCGTGCCCTTCATGATCCTGCCGATCTATTCGGTGCTGAAGCTGGTCGATCCGCGGCTCGGCGAGGCAGCGGCGACACTCGGCGCCTCGCCGCTCTACCGCTTCTTCAAGGTCGCCCTGCCCCTCTCGCTGCCGGGCATCGTCACCGGCGTCGCCTTCGTCTTCTCGATGGCGGCCTCGATGTACGTCATCCCCAATCTGCTGATCGGCGACCGCTTCCAGACGCTGGCGACGCTGACGGGCCGCTCCTTCCTGTTCATGCGCAACGAGCAGCTGGGCTCGACGACGGCGGTCGTCTTGCTCGTGCTGACGGTGGCGGTCGTGGTCGGCAGCGCCGCGCTCTCGAAACGGCTGGGAGGCGCGTCGTGACGGCCATCGAGCGCATCGCCTCGGCCGTCGTCTGGACGCTGGCCGCCTTCACGGTGGTCTTCCTGCTGACGCCGCTGGTCGTCACCGTGCTGGTGTCGTTCGGATCGAGCGCCGTCTTCACGCTGCCGGCGCCGAGCTGGTCGCTGCGCTGGTACCAGGCGCTCGGCCGTTCGCGCGAGCTCTGGCCGGTGGTCGCGACCTCGGTCCAGCTCGCGGCGCTGTCGACGGCGATCGCGCTTGGGCTCGGCACGCTCTGCGCCATCGGCCTGCTGCGCGGCCAGTTCCGCGGCCGCGACGGCATCGTCACCTTCCTGGTCTCCCCCCTGATGCTGCCCGGCCTCGTCATCGGCATCGCGATGCTGGAGAGCTTCCGGGCGGCAGGCCTGCGCGACGTTTGGGCCAGCCTGATCCTGGCCCATGTGGTGATCACGCTGCCTTACGTGGTGCGCACCGTCTATGCGGCGCTCTCGCTGTTCGACTTCACGCTGATCGACGCCGCCCGCACGCTCGGCCTGTCCTATCCCAAGGCTGTTCTCAAGGTGCTGGTGCCCTCGCTCGCCCCGGCCTTCCTCACCTCGGGAATGTTCGCTTTCCTGGCGTCGATGGATAACTATCCGATCTCGATCTTCTTTACCGACGCCTGGACCAAGACCTTGCCCATCCAGATGCTGCAATATGTCGAGGAAAGCCCCGATCCGACGATCGCGGCGATCTCCGCCCTGCTGATCCTGCTCGCCGCCGCCGTGCTCGTCATCGGCGACCGGCTGGTGGGCCTGCGCCGGATGGCCGATCTCTGATGGCGGCTCCCGTGAGCGACCGCGATTTCCGCGGCTATGGCAGCAATCCACCCGCAATCCGCTGGCCGAACGACGCGCGGCTCGCCGTCTCCGTCGTCGTCAATGTCGAGGAGGGCGCGGAGCTCTCGATCGGCCAGGGCGACGAGCGCAACGAGAGCGTCTACGAGGTGGTCGAGGAGATTACCGGCGTGCGCGATCTCTGCATGGAGTCGCATTTCGAATATGGCCCGCGCGCCGGCTGGCCGCGCATCCGCGCGCTGCTGAAGCAGTATGGCGTGGCGGCGACGCTGAATGCCAATGGCCGCGCCGTCGCGCTCTCGCCCTGGCTGGTGCAGGAGGCGGTGGCCGACGGGCACGAGGTCGCCGCCCATGGCTGGCGCTGGGAGCGGCACGCCCATATGGACGAGGGGGAGGAGCGCGAGGCGATCACGCGCGCCGTGGCGGCAATCACGGAGGCCGCCGGCACGCCGCCGGTCGGCTGGCACACGCGCTCGGCGACCTCGCTCAACACCCGCCGGCTGCTGCGCGAGCATGGCGGCTTCCTCTATGATTCCAACGCCTACAATGACGACCTTCCCTTTCTGGTCGATGTCGAGGGCGGACAGCATCTGGTGCTGCCTTATGCCTTCGACACCAACGACATGCGCTTCCAGCGCGGCGGCGGCTTCGTCTTCGGGGACGATTTCGCCCGCTACTGCATCGACGCCTTCGACCGGCTCTACGCAGAAGGCGGCACGGCGCCACGGATGATGTCGGTGGGCTTGCACCTGCGCATCATCGGCCGGCCCGGGCGGATCGGGGGGCTCGAGCGCTTCCTGGCGCATGCGGCGTCGAAGCCCGGCGTCTGGTTCGCGCGACGCGACGCGATCGCGCGGCACTGGCTGGCGGAGCTGGGTCGAGGGTGAATGTTCGAGCCCGCCCTCGTCATGGGCGGGCATGTAACGAGCCCTCATCCTGAGGAGCGCTCCGCAGGAGCGCGTCGCGAAGGATGCTCCAGATGGTGCCGGAGCCTCCTGGATCATCCTTCGAGACGCCGCGTGCCGCGGCTCCTCAGGATGAGGGCTTGCCAGGTGACGACGGCATCGGGGACTTTGAGCCATGACCCATCGCGACCTCGAAGGCTATGCCGGCGCCTGGCCGGACTTCACCTGGCCCAATGGCCGGCGGCTCGCCGTCTCCGTCGTGATCAATTTCGAGGAGGGCGCGGAGCTTCAGGTCGGCGATGGCGATGCGCGCTCGGAGAGCATGGGCGAGGTGATCAGCGTCGTTCCCGCCGGCAAGCGCGACCAGGGCCAAGAGCAGATCTTCGGCTATGGCACGCGCGCGGGGCTCTGGCGCATGCTCGACGCGCTCGACGAGAGCGACATCCGCGCGACGATCTTCTTCTGCGGTCGCGCCGTCGAACGCTCGCCCGCGCTGGCAAAGGCGGTGGTGGCGCGCGGCCATGAGCCGGCCGTGCATGGCTGGCGCTGGCGGCCCCATGCCGACTACGAGACAGCCGAGGCGGAGTCCGCCGACATCGACGCCTGCGTCGCCACCATCACCGCCGCGACGGGTGTCGCGCCCGTCGGCTTCTTCTGCCGTGGCGGGGAGAGCCCCTGGACGCGGGAGCTTCTGGCGCAGCGGGGCTTTCTCTACACGTCCAACGGCTTCGACGACGACCTGCCCTATTGGGATCGCGCACCGGGGCGCGCGCCTCTGCTCGTCGTGCCCTATGCCCTCGACAGCAACGACATGAAGTTCTTCCACCCGAACGGCTTCGTGCGGGCCCGCGAGATGGTGGAGTACGTCACCGACGCGCTCGACGTGCTGGAAGCGGAGGCCGCGCGCGGCCTGCCGCGGCTGCTCAATCTCGGCTTCCACCTGCGGATCGTCGGGCGCCCGGCGCGCTTTGCCGCCTTTCGCGACATCATGAACCTGCTGGCGGCCCGGCGCGACCGACTCTGGATCGCGGGCCGCGCCGAGATTGCGCGGGCCTTCATCGTTGCCGTGCCGGAGAGCCCCTGATGCGCCTGCTGCTGATCAACCCCAACACCAATGCCGGCACCACCAGCATGATGCGCGGCATCGCCCAGGCTGTGGCGCCGGCTGGCACCGTCATCGACGCGATGAGCGCGCCCTATGGCGTGCCGCTCATCACCAACGAAGCGGCACTGGCCCAGTCGGCCAAGGCTGTGCAGGCGCTGACGGGGGCGATCACCACGGCCCCGCCCGACGGCGTCATCATCGCCGCCTTCGGCGATCCCGGCCTGGCGGCGCTGCGGCTGCGCCTCTCCTGCCCGGTCACCGGCATCGCCGAGGCCGGCATGGCCGAGGCCGGAGCTGGCCGGCGGCCCTTTGCGGTGGTGACGACGACACCCGATCTCGTCTCCTCGATCACCGGGCTGGCACAGGCCTATGGCCATGAGAAGACGTTTCGCGGGGTCGCCCTGACCAAGGGCGACGTCCACGCGATCATGGCCGATCACGCCACGCTGGTGGAGGCGCTGGCCGAAGCCTGCGCGGAGGCGATCGAGACGATGGGCGCGCAGGCGCTGGTGATCGGCGGCGGCCCGCTCGGCCAGGCGGCGCAGTCGCTCAATCGGCGGTTTTCGGTGCCGGTGATCGCGCCGATCCCCGCGGCGGTGCGGCTGGCGCAGAAGCGGGTTTCGCGGGGGCATTGAGCGTCGTTTTTGGAGACCGACGAACCTCCACCGTCATCCTGGACCAGCCGCGCAGCAGCGCAGGCCGGGATCCATCGGGGGGCTTCGACTGCGCTCGATGATGGATCCCGGTTGGCCTTCGGCCGCCCAGGATGACGGCCGCGATCGCTAAGCCCGGTACCCCAGCAGGTGAGCCCGTCAGAAGCGCCCGCTCGGGCGGTAGAAGGGCTCGTCGCCCTGCCCGTCGAGGTAGCCGTCGTAGAAGCGCCGGACATGCGGCAGCAGCGCCTGCGAGAGGTCGATGCGGTCCTGTTCGGCCGGCGTCTTCGGCTTCGCCAGCGCCTCGGCGAGGCCGGCCAGAACGGTGTCCCGGTCGAGCCTTGTGAAGCGGCGCTCGCGATAGACGAATTCGCCGGCGATCATGACGCTGTGGACGGCCTTCGCCTTGGCGCGCTGGACCAGCACCTCGACGAAGCCGAGACCCTCGTCCTGATAGGGATAGGTCACCGCCGGCCAGTCGAACATCACGAGATCGGCCGCCATGCCCGGCTCCAGACGGCCGATGCGGCCGGCGAAAGGCGTCGTGCGCGCGCCGCCTTCGGTCGCCATGCGCAGCACCTGCGCCGACGAGGGATGGGGCGCGTCGATGCCGGGCTCGCGATGGGCGCGCAGGACGAGCCGCATCTCCTGCAGCATGTCGCGGTCATCGTTGATGCCGGCCTCGTCGATGCCGATGGCGACGGGAATGCTGCGGGCGAGGAAGCGGTTGACCGGGGCGACGCCGCTCTTCAGCCGGAAGTTCGAACTGCAATTGTGGCAGATGCAGACGCCGCGATCGGCGGCGAGCTCGATATCGGCCTCGCTCATCCAGACGCCGTGGCCGATGGTGAAATGCGGGCCGAGCAGGCCGAGCCGATCGAGATGGGCGAGCGCCGAGCCGCCCGTGCGCTTGCGGGCATAGGCCTTCTGATAGGACGTCTCCAGCACATGCATGTGGACCGGCAGACCGGTGCGGCGCTGCAGCTCGCCGGTGACGTCGAGGGCTTCCTCCGAGAGCCAGTGCAGGTTGGCGGGCGCGATCTGGATGCGGATGCGGTCACCCTGACCATGGCGCGCCAGCAATTCCTCGAAGACCGCGACCTGGTCGGAGAGCGGCACGGTGAAGCGCTGGAAGAAGGCGCTGGCCGCCGGACGCAGTTCCTCGGGCAGGCGGGCGACGAAATCCTGGTCGGCCTCGTAGACGAGCCGGTTCTGGTCGCGCAGCGCCATCGAATAGGAGGCGCGCATGCCGATATCGCGATAGGCGCTGATGACCTTCTCGGCGGCGGCGAGAATATCGGCCGGCGTTCCCGGCGCGCGGCTGTGGAGGTGCTGAACGGTGGTGACGCCGCTCTCGATCATCTCGAAGGCGGAAAACAGCGTGTCGGCATAGAGATCGACATCGCGCAGCGCGATGCGGCTGGCGAACCAGAGTTCCAGCGGGTGGTCGGGCGAGCCGAGCTGGAGCGGCGTCAGGCCGACATGGTGATGCGCGTTGACGAAGCCCGGCGTGATCGCGAAGTCGCGCCCGCCGGTCACGGTCGCTTCGGGATAGGCCGCCTTCAGATCGGCGAGCGGCCCGGTCGCGACGATCGCCCCCGCCTCGCAGGCGACGCCGGCATCCTGCAGCAGCACCGGCTCGCCTGCGGCGTCGAAACCGGTCAGGAGCGTCCCGCCCCAGATGATCTGTGTGGTCATGGCCATTCCTGGATGTCGGGTGGGACTGCCGTCATTGCGAGCGAAGCGAAGCAATCCAGAAGCACTCGCGCGACGCCCCTGGATTGCTTCGTCGCTTCGCTCCTCGCAATGACGGTTCGGGCTGTCTGCAGAACGCTAGTCCAGCAGCCGCAGTCGCGTCAGCCGGCTCGGATTGCTCTCGGCCAGCAGGATGTCGCCGCCTGGCATGCCGTAGATGCCGTGCGCGCCGTTGAGGAAGGGGCGGCAGCGGCCGAGGCGCTCGCCATGAGGGCCGATCTTCTGCAGGGTGGGCTGGGTGTCGGTGACGTAGGTGTTTCCCTGCTCGTCGCCCCAGATCGCGACGGGGTCGCGGAAATGGCTCCAGGTCGCGAGATGCTGGCCGTTGCGGTCGAAGACCTGGACGCGGTTGTGCGTGCGGTCGACGACGACGACACGGCCATCGGCATGGGTCCAGAGCGCGTGCGGCCAGCCGAACTGACCCTCGCCCGAGCCGTGCTCGCCCCAGCTCTGGAGATGGACGCCATAGGCCGAAAAGCGGTGGATGCGGCTCGCGGCATAGCCATCGGCGACATAGATGTCGCCCCAGGCCGAGACATGCACGTCCGTCGGATGGTTGAAAGGCGAAAGCGGCTCGCCGCGCTGGCCGAGGCCGCCGAGGCGCTCGCCGCTCGCCGAGCAGATGACGATCTCATGCATGTCGCGATCGACGCAGAGGATGCGCCCCTGTGCATCGGCGGTGAGCATGTGGGAATCGGCGATCAGATCGCCGCCCCAGCCGCCGAGATAGTCTCCCTCCGGCGACAACTCGACCACGCGCGGGTCGTCGGGTTGGGTCAAGGGATCGTGCCGCAGCATCACGAAGACATGCCCGCGGGCATCGACCGTCACATCGGTGACGAAGCCGGCATTCTGCGGCCAGGAGCCGAAGGGCCGCTCGATCAGGTAGCGGGCATCGCCGAGGGCAACGATCAAATCGGGCTTGGGCAAGGTGTCGTTCCTTCGATGATATCGCGACCGTCATTGCGAGGAGCGATAGCGACGAAGCCATCCAGGGGACGTAGCGCTCTACGTCACTGGATTGCTTCGCTCCGCTCGCAATGACGGTGTGTTGCGTCAGGCCGGCTGGAAAGGATGCGTCTTCGCCCAGTGCTTCGCAATGTCGAGCCGGCCGGTCACCCAGACGTTCTCGTGCTTCTGGACATAGTCGAGGAAGCGCGCGAGGCCCGCCGCGCGGGCGGGATGGCCGATCAGGCGCATATGCAGGCCGACCGACATCATCTTGGGCTGCGTCGCGCCCTCGGCGTAGAGCATATCGAAGGCGTCCTTGTGCCAGTCGAAATAGTCGTTCGAGGTGCCGAAGAAGCCCGAGCCGAACTTGCCGTCATTGTTGACGAGCGAGTAGGGCACGACGAGATGCGGCTTGCCGTCGACCACCTTCCAATAGGGCAATTCGTCGTCATAGGCGTCGGAATCGTAGAGGAAACCGCCCTCCTCCACGACGAGCCGGCGCGTGTTCACGCTGGGCCCATAGCGGCAATACCAGCCCAGCGGACGCTCGCCGACCGTGGCTTCGAGCGACCTGATCGCCTTGGCGATATGCTCGCGCTCCTCGGCCTCCGTCAGGTCGTAATGCTTGATCCAGCGCCAGCCATGGCAGCAGACGTCGAAACCGGAAGCCCGGATCGCGGCGGCGGCGTCGGGGTTGCGCTCGATCGCGAGCGCGCAGCCGAACACCGTCATCGGCAGTCCACGCTCCTGGAACAGCCGCATCAGCCGCCAGAAGCCGACGCGGCTGCCATAGGCGAACATGCCCTCGCCGGCGAGGTCGCGGCCCTTGACCCCGGTCGGCAGGCCGTTGGCCTCGGTCAGGCCGAGCTCGGTGTAGCCCTCGCCGTCCTGGATGGAGGGCTCGGAACCTTCCTCGTAGTTCATCACGAAGTTGATCGCGATGCGGGCGCCGCCCGGCCATTGCGGGTTGGGCGGGTTGGCGCCGTAGCCGATCAGGTCGCGGTCGTAGGGGATGGTCATCGAGGGGCTCCCAAATTTGTCATTCCGGGGCGGGCCGAATGGCCCGAACCCGGAAACCATGACCGGGTGCCCCCGGCCGTCTCCATTGCGATGCACCCGGTCGTGGGTTCCGGGTTCATCGCTGTGCGATGCCCCGGAATGACAGGGTTATACATCACCCGCTCATCCGCCGCGTCAGGCCGGTCAGGCGGTCCATCACGATCATCAGGATCAGCGTCGCCAGGATCAGCACGCCGGCGATGGCGGCGATGCGGACGTCCAGCGTCGTCTCCATCATCCCCCACATCCGGATCGGCAGCATGGCCGTGCGCGCGGTCGAGAGGAAGAGCGAGACCGGGACATTGTCCATCGAGGAGATGAAGGCGAGGAAGCAGCCCGCCGCGATGCCCGGCGCGATCAGCGGCAGGGTGATCCGGCGGAAGCCGTAGAGGCGGCTCGCGCCGAGATTGGCGGAGGCCTCGAGCAGGGCCGGATCGAGCTGCGACAGGCTCGCCAGCGTGGTGCGGAAGACGAAGGGCGCGATCACCACGAGATGGCCCGCGATCAGCAGGTTGAGCGAGGGCCTGATGCCGAGCACGGACAGGGTCGGCAGCACCAGCGGCGACAGGAAGCTCGCCTCCAGCACGCGCGCCGAGGGACGCGCGACCCGTGAGATCGCCAGAGCCGCGAACACGGCGAGCACGCCGCCGATCGCGGTGGCGAGGGCGGCGACCCAGAGACTGTTCAGTGCGGCGGTGTGAATCTGGGCCGAGCGGGCCGGGTTGAACAATTCGCCATACCAGCGCAGCGACAGGCCGGGCGGCGGGAATTTCAGCGTCTGCGAGGTGGTAAAGGAGGTCGCGATCACGACCAGCACCGGCCCGATCAGGATCAGGATACCCAGCCCCGCGAGCAAGCCGATGATCCAGGTATAGGCGATGTCGCCGGGGGTGGAGCGCTGCATGGCCTGTCCCTCAGCTCGTCCGGGCGAAGCGGCCGAGCCAGCCGAGCGCGACGATGCCGGCCAGCACGGTGAAGAGCAGGGTCAGCGAAGCGACGGCCGCGAACGGCCAGTTATAGACCACCGTGACCTGCTGGTAGATCAGCGCCGGCAGGTAGACGAGCCGCGCCCCGCCGATCACCGATTGCGAGATGAAGGCCGTCGTCGCCGAGGCGAAGACGAGCGTCGCGCCCGCGATCCAGCCCGGCAGCGTCAGCGGCAGCACGACGCGGAAGAAGGTCCGCCATTTCGAGGCGCCGAGCGCGCGCGAGGCGTCGATCAGGTTCTGGTCGAGCCTCGTCATGATGGTCAGCAGCGGCAGCAGCATCAGCGGCATCTCGATCTGCGTCAGCGCCAGCACGAGGCCGAGTTCGGTCTGGAGCAGGTTCAGCGGCGTCGCGGTCAGGCCGAGCGCCAGCAGCGTCTGGTTGATGACGCCCTCGCGCGCCAGGATGACGATCCAGGCGAAGGTGCGGATCACGACCGAGGTCAAGAGCGGCATCAGGATGATGAAGATCAGGGCCTTTTGGGCGCGCGTGCCCGCCGCCCGGAAGGCCAGCGCCAGCGGATAGGCGACCAGCGTCGTCGCCAGCACGGCGAAGACGCCGAGCTTCAGCGTGTCGAAGATCACCTTGAGATAGAAGGCGTCGCCGTAGAACTTCGTCCAGGAATCGAGGCCCAGCCGGGTCTGCTCGGCATCGGCATAGAAGCTGACGCCGAGCAGGATCAGGAAGGGGGCTGCGAAGAAGGCGAGGTAAACCAGGCCGAGCGGCGCGGCGAGACGCCAGTCGACCTTGTCCATGCTTGCGCCTGCGGGCGCAGCGGCGGCGATGCCGGCCATCGCTCTTCGCTCACTAATATCCGGCGCCTTACTTGGTGATCTCCTTGTTGAAGCGCTCGATCCAGGCGGCGCGGACCGGATTGATCTTGGTCCAGTCATGCGTGACCATCGTCGCCAGCTCGTCGAGCTTCTTGATGTCGAGCGTATCGACCAGCGTCACGTCCTTGTTGATCGGGATCATGTTGTAGGGCTGCTTCTGGAGCTGGCTCTGGACATCGGCCGAGATCGCGGTGTCGATGTATTTGTAGGCCGAGGCGACGTTGTCGGCCCCTTTCACGATATGCAGCGTGGTCTGGAAGGTGATCGCGCCAGTTTCGGGCTTGAGAAACTCGATGTCGACGCCGCGGCCCTTCAGGATCGCGACCGTGTTGGTGTTGGTGTACATCACGTCGATCTGGCCCTGCTGGAACAGGCCGGGCATGGCGGCGGGCGCGGCGACGGCGGCGGCCTTGGACACCGCCTTCTTCAGCTCGGCGAAGATCGGCTCCATGTTGGCCTCGGAACCACCGAAGGCCTTGCACATCTCGATGAGCGAGACGGTGCCGAAGGTGGTCTGGAAGCCGGTGAGGCCGAGCCGCTCGACGTAGGGCGCGGTGAAGAGGTCGGTCCAGGCCTTCGGCGGCGTCGGGAACTTCTTCGGATTGTAGGCGATGCCGACGACCTGGGCGTTGCAGGTGACGCCGTGCGACTTGATGAGGCCGGCGGGGACCTTGGCGGCATTGGTCAGCTTGGAGGGATCGATCGGCTCGAAGAGACCGGCGGCCTGGGCGGCGGCGGCCGGGCCCGGATCCAGCACGAAGCAGTCGAAGGGCGGCACGCCGCGGGCGGCGCGGACCTTGGCGACCTGGTCGACGGCGAAGAGCGAGTCGAAGGCGATGTCGACGTTGGCGGCCTTCTTCAGCGCCGGGGCGACGACGGCGCGATAGGCCTCCTCCCAGGTGCCGGGATAGATGGCGGCGGTGACGCTGCCGGAGGCGCGGGCGGCGCCCGGCAGAAGGCCGGCGAGGCCGAGCGCGCCCGCGCCGGCCAGGATGTCGCGACGGTTGAGCTTGGTCATGCGGATACTCCTCGTGGGCGGCCGGTCAGGGCTCAGGACGATGCTGCGGGAAACAGGGACGGGCGGGCATGGGGGGCGAGCGCCGCGAAGGCCTCGCCCGGCTGGGTGGCGAGGGTGCCGGGCCGGCGCGGCACGGCGACCTTGAGGTGCTCGCCGCCGGCGGCGGTGACGTCGTGGATGAGCGCACCGCCGATGGGCAGGCTCAGCTTCAGCGAGACGGGAAGGCGGTCGGGCGCCGGCTCGTCGGCGAGCACCATCTGCTCCGGCCGCACGGAGACGAGCACCGGCGCGCCCACCTCGAAACGGCCCCTGGCGGCGAGCGTCCAGGTGGCGCCGGCCTCCAGCGCGACCTGGTAGCCCTCCGACCAGACGGCCTCGACGCGGCCCTTCAGGAGGTTGCTGGAGCCGATGAAGTTGTTGACGAAGAGCGTCGCCGGCTCGTCGTAGATCTCCACCGGCGAGCCGAGCTGCTCGATGCGGCCCTGGCTCATCACCGCGATGCGGTCGGCGATGGACATGGCCTCGTCCTGGTCATGGGTGACCATGATGGCGGTGAGGGCGAACTGGCGCTGCAGGCGCTTGATCTCGATCTGCATGTCGAGGCGCAGGTTCTTGTCGAGCGCGGCGAAGGGCTCGTCGAGCAGGAGGATCCGCGGCCGGATGGCGAGGGCCCGGGCGAGGGCGACGCGCTGCTGCTGGCCGCCGGAGAGCTGGCGCGGCTTGCGGTCGGCGAAGCCCTCCATGCGCACGGTCGCCAGCATCTCCTCGACCCGCTCGGCCTGCACCGCCCGGCTCTCGCCGCGGGCCGCGAGGCCGTAGGCGATGTTCTCGGCGACCGTCATGTGGGGAAACAGCGCGTAGTTCTGGAAGACGATGCCGATCTCGCGCCGGTTCGGCGGCAGCTCGTCGATGGGCCGGTCGCCGATGATGACCTTGCCGTTGGTCTGGGCGATGAAGCCGGCGACGATGCGCAGCAGCGTGGTCTTGCCGCAGCCGGACGGGCCGAGCAGGGCCACGAGCTCGCCGCCCTTGACCTCGAGCGTGACGTTGTCGACGGCAAGCCCCGCGCCATAGCTGTGGGTCACGCCGTCCAGCGTCAAAGGCTGCGCGGCCCGGGCCATCGCGGTCTGCTGGGATGCCATCAGGACGGTGTTCTCCGCATCGGGACCCTGCGGAGCCAGCAACGGCCATGCCAAGTGGCGGGATGGACGGGCCGCCCGGTCCGCCTGGCGAGGCGGCGGCGCACCATTCGTCCATCGGCGCACCTATCCTGTATGCAATCACGAGCAGGGGCTGGGCCGTCGAACGGCAGGACGGGACGCGCCTCGCCCGCGGCGCGCCGGCCCAGGTGATGCAAAAGACGGCACCAGATTGCCGCAAATTTGACCTTGCCTATTTTGTGATCCGACTCTTCCGGCCTTCCGATGGGCGGCACGTGTCTTGCTGCCGCATGATCGGGCAGGCAGCGGCGCCGCGCCCCATTCCGGAGGACACGCCATGACAGCGACCGCAGGCCAGCCGGGCCGCGGCATGCCCGACTCACCCGCTGCGGCCGCGGGCGGGACGCGGGACCTGATCGGCTATGGCGGCCGCTGGCCGGACCTGCGCTGGCCCAACGGCGCGCGGCTGGCGGTCTCGGTCAACGTCAACCTCGAGGAGGGAGCGGAGTGGCAGGTCGGGGACGGCGACCCCGCCAGCGAACGCATGGGCGAGGTGCTCAGCGTCGTCGAACCGGGCACCCGCGACCCGGGCCAGGAACAGATCTTCGCCTACGGCACCCGCGCCGGTTTCTGGCGCATGCTGGAGGCGCTGGGGCAGCGGCGCATCGCGGCGACGTGGCTGTGCTGCGGCCGCGCCGTCGCGCGTTCGCCCGCCCTGCTCGCCGCGCTGCGCGCGGCCGGCCACGAGGCGGCGGTGCACGGCTGGCGCTGGCGCCCCCACGCCGATTATCGAAGCCGCGAGGCGGAGGCGGCGGACCTCGACCGCTGCATCGCCGCCATGACCGCGGACGGGGCTGCGCCTCCCGTCGGCTTCTTCTGCCGCGGGGCGGAGAGCGCCTGGACCCGCCCGCTGCTCGCCGAGCGCGGGTTCCTCTACACGTCCAACGCCTTCGACGACGACCTGCCCTACTGGGACCTCTCCGGTGCGCGGCCGCTGGTCGTGGTGCCCTATGCGCTCGATTCCAACGACATGAAGTTCTTCCACCCCAACGGCTTCGTGCGCGCCGGCGAGATGGCGGACTACGTGGACGACGCGCTCGACGTGCTGCTGGCCGAGGCCGAGCGCGGCCTGCCGCGCCTCCTCAACATCGGCTATCATCTGCGGATCGTCGGGCGGCCGGGACGTTTCGCCGCCTTCTCGCGGGTGCTCGACCGGCTCGCCGGCCTCGGCGACCGGGTCTGGGTGGCGCCGCGCGCGGAGATCGCCCGGGCCTTCGCCGCAGCCGTTCCCGCGGGGTCCTGATGCGCCTTCTCCTGATCAACCCCAACACCAGCCAGGCCACCACGGCGGCCATGGTCGGCATCGCCCGGGACGCGGTGCCCGGACACGAGATCGACGGCCTGTCGGCCCCCTTCGGCGTTCCGCTGATCACCGGACCGACGGACCTGGAGATCGGCCGGCAGGCCGTGACAGCCCTCGTCGCGGCGCGGCCGCCCTTCGGCTATCGCGGCATCATCATCGCCGCCTTCGGCGACCCCGGCCTCTCGGACCTGCGCCAGAGCAGCGCCATTCCCGTCACCGGCATCGCCGAGGCGGGCATGGCGGAGGCGGCGGCGCACGGACCCTTCGCTGTGGTGACGACGACCCCGGATCTCGTGGAGTCCATCGCGGAGAGGGCCGAGCTCTACGGGCACGGCGACCTGTTCCTCGGCACGGCGCTGACGGAGGGCGACGTCCATCAGGTGATGGGCAATCGCCAGGGTCTGTCGGAGGCGCTGCGGGAGGCCTGCCTGAAGGCGGTGGAGGAGCTGGGGGCCAGGGCGCTCGTCATCGGCGGCGGGCCGCTCGCGGTGGCGGCGCGCGCCATTGCCGGCAGCCTGCCCGTGCCGGTCATCGAACCCGTGCCGGCGGCCGTCAGGCTCGCCGTGCAGCGTGCGGAGAGGGCGTCGGAGGACGGCTGAACGCCGTCCCGCTCAGTCCTGGTTCTGACCGGTGGACAGGTTGATGCTGGTCCCGCCGGTGGCGGTGTGACCGCTCTGCAGCGCGCTCGTCACGAAGCCGAGGATGTCGCGCGAGTGGAACGGCTTGCGCACGAAGGTGGCGCCGCGCAGCTCGGCCGGCAGGTCGGATGGCAGCGAACCGGAGACGAAGGCGAAGGGGGTGCCGCGGGCGCGCAGCTTGAGCGCCACCTCGAAGGTCTTGCCGCCGACGACGTCGACATCCAGCAACGCACAATGGACGCTGTCCTCGGCGAGGGTCTGCGCCTCGGCGAGGCTGTCGACGACGATCACCTCGGTCCGGGGACCAAGGTCGTCGAGGACGGCCGCCTCGATGTCCATTGCAATGAACGGATCGTCCTCGACGATCAGTATGCGATGCCTATCCATACCTCAGACCTAAAAGCGGGAGATGACCCCTCATCACTCCGTTGCACTGACACCTAGAGAACCACCGAACGCGCGAAAGTTCCCTTAACGACTGATCATGACGCGATTCCGTTCTGTCCGATACGTCGGGTGAGGAACGCGTCTTTGCCACCGCGGGGCCCGTCATGATCCGCCTGCGAGGCCGACCACCGCGTGCGCCCCCGACAGCGCCATGGCGAGCAGGGTGATGTCGACCACGAGAGGGGTCAGCGCCACCAGTCCGCCGAAGAGGACGGCAGCGGCAACCACCATGGTCACAAGTGAAATCACCATCGAATCCTCCCGGCACCGTCGCGAGTCCGAAACCATTCTCATGGCTCACAACGGAATGCCGCGAGGAAGGTTCCCTCGCGGCATGGTGGAATTCGACAGGTTCACGGGCGGGCCGTTTCAGGCGACCTTGCGCTCCGACCGGCGGTCGAAGAACAGGGCCTGGCTGATGGCGGCCTTCACCGCCTCGGGCTGGAACGGCTTGGTGATCAGGAAGGCGGGCTCCGGCCGGTCGCCGGTCAGCAGGCGCTCCGGATAGGCGGTGATGAAGATCACCGGCAGGTCGATGGTCTCCAGGATCTCGGCGACGGCCTCGAGGCCAGAGGAGCCGTCGGCGAGCTGGATGTCGGCGAGGACGAGACCCGGCCGCTTCTGCTTGACGAGGGCGACCGCCTCCTTGTGCGTGCGGGCGATGCCGGTCACCGAGTGGCCGAGCTCCTGCACCAGGGTCTCGATGTCGAGCGCGATGATCGGCTCGTCCTCGATGATGAGCACGTCGGTCGCCACCTGCTCGGCGATCTCGCGACCCGCCTGTTCGACGAGGCCCGCCGCCGCGTCCACGTCGATGTCGAGCACCGCGGCGACGTCCTGGATGGCGAAGCCTTCCACCGTGCGCAGCAGGAAGGCCTGGCGCGGACGCGGCGTCAGCGCGTCGAGGTTGCGCTCCACGGCGCCCGGGCGCGTCGCGCCGGGGTTCGACGCGGCCATGTTGACCGGCATGGACGACCACAGCTTCAGGAAGATGCGGTAGAGCGCGATGCGGGCGGGAATGTCGCGGGGAAAGGACGAGGGGTCAGCGACCAGCGCCTCGAGGGTCGCGACGACATAGGAGTCGCCGCCGGCCTGGGTTCCGCTGAGGGCGCGGGCGAACCGGCGCAGGTAGGGGAGATGCGGTGCGATTTCCGCAGCGATGGTCATTCGATACTCCTGTCGATCGTCGCCAAAACCAGCCCGGAACCCCTTGGTTTGGCAAGTTTTTTATTTTTTCTTTTTGCTGGAACCAATGTGTGCGAGGCACGTTTTGGGTTGGATCAAGGCCGCGCCCGAGGGTGCGGATGGAGAGATCGATGGGTGAGATGCCGGACAATGATGACAAGAGCGCGGCGGCAGAGGAACGGGACATGACCGAGATCGTGCTCGACCAGCGCATCCAGGAGGCCATCGGCAAATCGCTGAAGGCCCACTACGACGATCTCATCAAGGCGCCGGTGCCCGACCGCTTCCTCGTTCTGCTGGCCGAGCTCGAAGCCAAGGAGCGCCGTGATGGCCAGTGACGAATTCCGCGAGGGCCTGATCGCCGAACTGTCGAACCTGCGCGCCTTCGCGGTTTCGCTGTGCGGCTCGGTCCAGCAGGCGGACGACCTGGTCCAGGACACGATGCTGAAGGCCTGGGGCAATTCGGAGAAGTTCCAGCCGGGCACCAGCCTGCGCGCCTGGCTCTTCACCATCCTGCGCAACACCTACTACTCGCTCTACCGCAAGCGCGGCCGCGAGGTGCAGGACAGCGACGGCACCTATGCCCAGCGCCTCACCGTCTCGGGCGAACAGGAAAGCGCGCTCGACCTCGCCGATTTCCGCGTCGCCCTCGCCAAGCTCTCCGAAGAGCATCGCGAGGTGCTGATCATGGTCGGCGCCAGCGGCCTGTCCTATGAGGAGGCCGCAGAGATCTGCGGCGTGGCGGTCGGCACCATCAAGAGCCGCGTCAACCGCGCCCGCGCCAAGCTCGCCGACCTGCTCGGGATCACCAGCGTCGACGAGATCGGCCCCGACCGGAACTCCGTTGCCGTCACCCACCAGTCACCTGCGGATATGGCGCGTACCTGATCGCGATGAATGTCACCGCATTCCGCACCGTCCGGGGCCGACTGCTCGCCCTGATGGTCCTCGTCATCCTGCCGATCGCCGTGATCACGGCGGTGACGGCGGTGGCGACCTATCGCTCGGTGCTGTCGTCCATCGAGGCCTCCCAGCTCCAGACGGTCGGCAATTTCGCGGTGAGAACCCGGGTCTGGTACCGGGAGTCGCTCAGGGTGGTGCTGGCGGCGACGGCAAGCGTCGCCGCCACGGACGGCACCGCCGACCAGTGCCAGGCGATCGCGCGGCGCATCGTCGACGACAACATCGGGGTCAGCGCCCTCTCCATCGGCATCGGCGGCAGGCCGGCCTGCCTCGCCAGTCGCATCGACGGCGTCACGGCGAGCGACATCGGGGCGGTCGTGGACACCTATCGCGCGCGCACCCGCAGCACCACCTGGATCGGCAACGACCTCGCCGACACGAGCTACGGCGTCACCCGGATCGGCGGGCGGCGCTTCATGGTGATCTATGCCCGGCGGGGAGAGATCCCCGATTCCCCGACGCTGGAATCGATGCTGCTGGTCGACGCCGTCATCATGGACCGGGCCTTCGACCTCGGCACGGTCAATCCCGGCGTGACGGTCGGCATCGTCCGCAGCTCCAAGGAGGTGGTGGTCGCCCGCGGCATGAACGAGGACGATACGAGCTGGCTGCCGGTGGTCGGGCGGACCGGGCCGCAGCTCCAGCGCTGGGAATCGGTCAGCCAGTCGGGCGCCACGGGCACCTACGGCACGCAGATCGTCGCCGAGCCGGACCTCTACGTGCTGGCGCGCTTCGACCAGCAGGCGGAGCGGGCCGCGTTCCTGCAGTTCATCGCGCTGCTGCTGACGCCGCTGGTGACGCTGATGGTGCTCTTCGCCGTCTATTCCCTGGCGATCGACGCCAACATCGTGCGCTGGATCCGCGGCATCGAGGCGGCCGCGGTGGCGCGCGCCTCGCAGAAGCCGCAGCTCGCCCCCGTCGAGCCGTCCATGCCGGAGGACATGCGCCGGGTGTCGGAGGCGTTCAACGCGCTGGTCACCGACCAGGCCGAGCGGGTGGAGAAGCTGAACCTCACCATCGGCGCCAACCGCCATCTCGTGCGCGAGCTGCACCACCGGGTGAAGAACAGCCTGCAGGTGGTGCAGAGCTACATCAGCCTGGCGCGGCGGCAGCAGTCGCCCGAGCATCGCTCGGTGCTGGCGCCGGTGGAAGCCAAGGTGCACGTCCTGTCCATCGCCTATCGTCACGCGCTGGCGCTCGGCGAGATGCGGCCGGTGGAGCTGAAGCCGTTCCTCGACGAGGTCTCGGTGATGCTCAACGGCCTGATGCGCGCCGGCAGGCCGTGGATCTCGACGGTCGCTCCGGAGGACGTCGGCCTGGTGGTCGACCGGGCCATCCCGCTCGGCCTGCTGGTGGTCGAGATCGCCTCCCACGCTCTCGAGGACGGCCAGGCGGACCATGTCTCCGTCGAGGTGACGCAGGGCGAGGAAGGCACGCTCACCCTCTCCGTCACCACCGACGACCGCCGCCTCGATGCGGTGGAGACGAAGATCGCCCTCGGCCTGCTGCGGCAGATCGGCGCCACCCGCACGGCGGATGCCTCCGGGACGAGCGCCGGGCGCTGGACCATCCCGCTCTGAGGCTCAGGCGACGTTCCGGTAGATCTCGGTCGGGGTGATCTCGACACCGACGGACAGGCTGATCTGCGCCCCCATGGGACCGACGAAGCTGCCCGCCACCGGCGAAGCGTCCCAGGGCACCCGCGCCACCGCGACCCGGATCAGATGCGGATCGGCGACGAGGGCATTGGTCGGATCGAACTCCACCCAGCCGTCGCCCGGCACGAAGACCTCGGCCCAGGCGTGGGTGAGCCCCACCGCGGCGCGGTTGGACGGATCGTCGTTGTGGCTGTTGTGCAGGTAGCCGCTGACGAAGCGCGCGGCGTAGCCGAGGCGGCGGACCGCCTCGATGAACAGCCAGGCGAGGTCGCGGCAGGAACCCGAGCGCAGGGACAGGGTCTGCGCGGGCGACTGGGTGCCTTCCTCGTAGCGGACGGAATAGCCGAAGCCCGCGTGGATCTCTTGCGAGAGGCGCGCCAGGGGATCGTGCTCCGGTCCGCCGTTCGAAAGGACCTGCGCGATCCAGGCGGCGAGGCCGCCGTCCTCGTCGCTGGTGGCGGGCGTCATGAAGGGTTGCAGCACGATGCGCTCGCCGTCCGCATAGTGCGGCACGAAGAGCGCGCTCGCGGAGCTGCGCTCGCGCGGGAAGGCGGAGGCATAGCGGCGCAGCACCAGGCCGGAGGTAATCTCCAGCCGGTCGGCCGGCGCGGCGAAGGTCGCGACCGCCACGGTGTTTCCGTAGACGTCGTGCGACCAGTGCAGAGTGGCCGCGGGAAAGATGTCGATCTCGGTCTCGAGGATGCGCATGTCGAAGCTGTCGCGCGGGCGCAGCATCAGGCGGTGCGGGCCGAACTGGACGGGCCCCGCATACTGGTAGGTCGTGACGTGGCGAACGTGGATATCCATGGCGGTCGGTCGTCCTCTGCCGCGGTGCGGACCCCGGGGCACCTTGCCGACATCCGCGTCGGCCGGGCAAAAAAGAAGCCGCCAGAGGCGGCTTCAAGTGGAGAGGTCCACATCGCGGGAAGGGAATTGCGATGATCGAAGAGGTAACGCAGGGAGGCCCGGGCGGTTCCCGCGCCGCAAACGTTTTCTGACGGAGGCCCGCCGGGTCAGGCGGACTGGGTGTTTCGCAGCATCTTCCACCAGGGTTTGCGGATCTTGGTCGACTGCATGTGGGCGCCGGCGGGCCGGCGGATCAGCGTCACCTTGCGCGTGTGGAAGGCTTCGAGGCCCGGCCGGTGGCCGACGCTGATCAGCGTCGAGCCGGAGAGCTCGTTCTCGAAGAGGGAGAGCAGGCTGTCCTGGCTGCCCTCGTCGAGGGCCGCCGTCGCCTCGTCCATGATGATGATCGGCGGCTTGTTGATGAGCAGGCGGCAGAAGGCGACACGCTGGCGCTCGCCGCCGGAAAGGACGCGGTCCCAGTCGTCCTCGTCGCCGAGGCGCTTGACCATGTAGTCCAGGCCGCACCGCTCCATGGCGGCGCGGATCACGTCCTCCGGCACCGGCGCATCGGATTCGGGATAGAGCAGAACCTCCTTCAGCGTGCCGCGGGGCATGTAGGGCTTCTGCGGCACGAAGGCGTAGCGGACGTTCTTCGGGAAGGTGATGCTGCCGGACCCCCAGGGCCAGAGGCCCGCGAGGGCGCGGATGAGGGTGCTCTTGCCCGTGCCGCTCTCGCCGGCGATCAGCACCTTCTCTCCCGGCTCGATGCGGATGGAGGCGTCGTCGATGACGACGCGGCCATTGCGGTGGGCGAGCGAGAGGTTCTCGATGTGGATGGCCTCGTCGTCGCTCTCGCCGAGCTGGATCTGCTGCTCGTCCTCCATGATGGCGCCGATGTCGACCTCTTCCAGGGTCTGGGCGAACTCGTCGACGCGGACGACGGAGGCATACCATTCGGAGAGCCGGACGAAGTTGTCGACGAACCAGATGAGCGCGGCCTGGACGGCACTGAAGGCCGCCGCCACCTGCATGACGGCGCCGAGCGACAGGTCGCCGGACAGGAATTTGGGCGCGGCCAGCAGCAGCGGCACGATGGGGAAGAGGGCGCCGTTGGTGTTGAGGACGACGGCGAGATAGCCCTGCCGCCGCACCACCGCCATCCAGGCCCGCACGACGTTCCGGTAGGTGTCGCGCACCGAGGCCCGCTCGTCGGCGTCGCCCTTGATCAGGGCGATGCTCTCGGCGTTCTCGCGCAGGCGCGTCATCTCGGCGCGGAACAGCGCCTCCGTCTCGTTCTTGGCGGCGACCTTGCCCACCAGGGCGCGGCCGACGAAATAGGCGGCGAGCGAGGCGATGACCGCATAGAGGACGGCGGCGATGGCCATGTAGGCGGGGATGAAGATCGTGACGCCGCCGATCTCGAAGGTGATGGAGCCGGCGACCGTCCACAGGATGGCGGCGAAGGTCATGGCCGTCACCGCGGCCGAGATGAGGCCGATGGCGAACTCGACCAGCGGCTCGGTGGAGATGCGCACGTCCTCGGCGATGCGGAACTCGGGTGCCGAATGCTCCTGGGCGAGGAAGCCGAGCCGGTAGTAGCGCTGGTCGGCGATCCACCAGCCCGCCAGCTTGTTGGTCACCCACTCGCGCCAGCGCACCTGCAGCAGCATGCGCGAGACGACGAGGCCCGACATGGTGATGGCGGCGACGCCGAGAAGGACCGGCAGCAGACCCACGGCCGTGACCACGGCGCCGATGTCCTTGCGCTCGAGGGCGTCGAAGAAGAGCCGGTTCCAGCCGTTGATGCCGACCTGGGCGGCGATCTGCGCGAAGGCGAAGGCGAGGAC